>SDBT01006689.1_pt1 | contig 19075 bp, 20 predicted proteins | sample 2277101 | NCBI WGS metagenome assembly SDBT01 (sample SAMN10404973, study PRJNA504765) | marine sediment metagenome | isolation source: marine sediment core GS10_PC15, 103 cmbsf | place: Arctic Ocean: Southern Knipovich Ridge | collected 2010 | reverse complement strand
TATCCTGCTTTAATATTTGCTCCAGCATTCCCTATCCCTTGGGGTGCAGCAGCAGGATAACCTTTATAAGCAAGGCCATCATATGATTCTGATTGAGGCGCATCCATTTGATAAAAAAAATAAAGATCGGCTGTATCATTCAAAGAAGTTATATGTTGAGAAAAAGGTATTGTCATATTCCACCCTGCTAATTGACTATCTACTGGTGGGTCAATACTTTTTACACCAACGTAACTTATATCAGGTGATCCTGAATCAAAAACTCCTTTTCTAACAATAGAATCTCCTACAAATACATCTGTAATAGTCTGTACTACAGTTATATCATCACTTGCAGAAGGATTATCCCACCAAAATATTTTCATAGTTACTGTTCTTGATGTATCTGATTGATCAGTTGTAGCAACACCCCAAATAACACTACCATTTTCATTATACCATAATCTTCTTATTTTATAAGATGTTGTTAAAGTACTATTATCTAAAACTGCATAAGTATCTGTTGTGGGATTATAGCTCCATAACTCATCGTCACAACCAAGATATAGTCTATTTTTACCACCGGCAGCAGGAGGACTCGCTCCATCCCAACCCCTTAAATTACTATAATCTCCAAAAGACCACAATAAAGCTTTACAAGTTAAACCATCATTTCTCCATTCTGTACCATCCCATTCTGGTGCTCTACCAAAACTACTTGAAGTTCTTTCACCATCAGCAGTTGGTAAAGTAATGTCATCAGGTAAATTAAATGATTGTGGTATTCTCCATCTATTATTTCCAGAAGCACCTCTTATTTCACCATATTCTTGTTTTAATAACTCTTCTACTAAAAATTTAATTGGTCTATTTGTAAGCCAACTAATACCATCCTTAACAGGTTCGGCACTATGTTCCATTAAAGGTTTAGCTAACCCAACTGTTTTAATAGAAATTGTTTTATTATTATTAAACTGAATATCTTCTATTAAAAAAATACCTACAGGAGTTTCTACCGGAGTACCTTCTTTCATCTGAATCATAACAGCTATCTTTAATCTATGCCTATAAAATACAGACATTTGTGCTGACTCAGTTGATCCAAATACTGCTGTAATACCATCCACTGTAGTTAGCCCAGACAAAGGAGAGTCCCAAAAGTTATCAGCATTTTCCATAATTATATCTTGGGTAGTAGTATGAAATGCTCCTATAGCTTCTTGAGATTCAGTAGCATGGGTGACTGCACCAAGATTAACTAATCTATTAGTACCATTAACCTCTTCTTTATCAGTGAAGTCTACCCATTTATTATTGTCATCAGCAATATAACATTTTATCTCTGCAGATAATATTCCTAAATCTTTAAATCTTGCTACTACACTATCAGAAAACTTAAACGCCATATATTATCTCCTTACGGACTTGCTCCTCCACAAAGCACTCTCCATTTATATTCATTTATTGCTATTTTATCTTCAGTTTGTATTGTGAATCTTGCATTATTACCTATTAGTGCAGGAGTTGTAGGTATATCAACACCAGCGTGTGGAATACTTATCCAATTAGATGCCTCATCTTGATATTCCCAACCACTTTGAATATTTCTTGACTCAAATTCTATTAAATCATCTGAGTTAAATGTATTTACAAGATCTAACTGTAATTTGAAATGAACCTTACTATTACCTGCTCTTGGATTTGGTATAGTAAAAACAAATTGGGGTGTTTCATCTTTTCTAAAGTAGTCGTCTATTGGAGAAACTAATGTAGGGGCAGTAGGAGCATTATTTACAATAACTTTTATCTCATCAGAAGTCATTATATCACCTTTAAAAACATCTCCATCGTAGGCTATAATTTTAATGCTCATACCACCTCTATGATCAAGACCAAGATCTGTAGGACTATCCCATATAAAAGTATGAGAAACCCCTGTTGGAGAAGATGTTAACCCTGTTTTACCTTCACTACTACCACCAGCATCAGTCATATCATTATAAATAGTACCACCATCAGTAGAATATTGTGGTTTAATACTACTATTTTCTGATTCAGCATTAGTTAAAGTGAAAACTATATCAATATCACCGGATAACTCTCCAGAAGACGTATTTGGGGTTGTTATTTCTGCCTTAGTATCACCATTTGTAACTTCAAGATCAAGCTCAGTAGGCTCATCACCATACTCTACTGTTATAGGAGTTGTAATTGCCGTACTTGATGTAAAACCTGTTTCAGCCATTAAAATCGACCTCCAATTAAAATATCTCCGTACAATACCTCATGTATAATAAAATACATCAGTAAAAATATTAAGGCATAATACCACCTTTTAGATACAACCCAAAAAGCACGGGCAATAAACAGCAACATAAGTCCTTTAAACGTATGCCAGCCATCATAACCAGCAATATACAAATGTTTATTTACCCATTCTGACTTTAACCACATCATCACACTATCAGGCCAATTTATTTGAAACAACCAGGATGAATGTTTATGATGAGCAATAGTATCCATGAGTGACTCACATACAAAAGCCAAGAATAACCAAAAAATAAACTGCTTATCTACGTATTTAAACATTATTTAGTCCGTCCTGATTTAGCTTTAAACCTAAATATATATCCTGTATTTGCTGTTAAACCTGTTAATGTTCCACCAGTGAAACTTCCAAAATCACTGTAATACCCCCACTCAGTAGCCCCTAAAGTCCCAAGAGTAAACCCAACATAATTACCTGAATTTTTTTCTTGTAAAGCAAAAGGGGTATTAGCATGGTTAGCTCCAGGAGTAACACCATATATCATAAAATCATCAAAATGTATCCCTGCATTGCTTGCTGTAATTCCTAAGTGTGTACCTGATGCTGGAAGATAAGTCTCATCAGAAGATGTTCCAATAGAAGTACCATCATAAGATACTGTCCATGTTACAGATGTATCCTGTGGTGATTCTGCCCAATCATATTTTAATAGAACCGTATGCCAATGAAAATCCCTATCCCATGTATAAGTAATTAACACAGTTTCTGATGCTCCAGTAAATTTCTCAAATGTTAATGCAGTTGAATCTATTTCTACAAAATAACCTGTGCCTCCAAGATCCGCAGCATTAGATAAACAATAAAATCTTGCAGTTTGCTGATCTAAATATGTAGTATCTGTCATTTGAAAACTAAATGATATATATGAATCTCTAAACATATTTGCATTATCATCATGATCATAAGCTGAGTATAATGTATCACTACCTGCCCTCGACTCAATCCAATAATCAGGGCCTATTACACCCCATGTCCCTGCTTGAACTGACCAAGTAGGATTAGATGTATAATTACTATCTATAAATCTATCTTCAAATGCAAAACCTCCAATAGAATAATAAGTTTCAGTATTTGATTTATTCCAAATTCTCGGAGACTCTGATACTGCTGCATCAGTATATGCTGTTTGTTTTCCTTCTACTGAAAATAAAGTATCAGTTCCTTCCACCACTGCCACATCAGCAGTAAACCTACTATTTGGAGGCCATATATAGAATACAGTATCACCTGTTATATTTGCCCCTAAATGAGAATAATATGCTGAATCAGGGTTATGAACAAACAATGAATACCCATCTTCTCCTGTTGCATTATCTGTCCATGAAACTGCTACTGAATCAGTATTTAATACTGTAAGAGTGACTCCAGATGGTTGATTAGGAAGACTACTCATCATCCAACCAAGTGATCTTTTAATCATTAAAAATGCAGTATCAGAAAATGCGATACTTAAAGTAGTATTAGATCTATATCCTAAGTATACATTTCTTTTGTTTTTATGATGTAACCAAGTATAACGAGTAGTAGTAATACTATCAACACCAATTGCAACTGCTTCTGATTCTATTTCTCCACTTGTAACATAAGTTTCATTAACATTGGTTCCCATTTGATAAGATTCATTAAGTGTAAATACACCCTCACTTATTTTAGATAACACATTTACAATTTTTATATCCGGTCTATTAGAAGCGATAGTAACATCGGTGGTGCTTAATCTAATTTTATATGCACCCCAGGAATTATTTGTAATATCATTTGCTAAAATTGGTATTCCAGCATCAATTACCTCATCAGTAGAACCCGGATCTCTTCCAGATGCAGAATCTGCTGTTGTAAAAGTGTTTGATAATACAGCAAAATCCATTGCATCCCATCTATAATATCCATTTAAATCAAAAGTAGCTGAAGACATACTATCATCAATTGTCCATCTAACATTATGACCAAGTGCTTGCAAATATGAACCAACATAATCATCCGTCTTATATTGCCGTGTACCACCCCCTACTGCTATAACAACATCATAAGTGTTATCTAAAAGTCCGGTTGTATCATAACATGCTGCAATTCCTCTTAAAATAAGATCTTGAAGTGCCCCTTGACTATCTTGTCTAACACCCCACCTTATCCCTGAATACCCAAATCCAACTCTTATATAATTAGCCACTGTATCAACAACCATAAAAGTGTCGGGATCAGCATTTGTTAACAATGTTTTTGTTGCTGTTATACTACCTCCTGTAAACGTTGCTACATTAAAATTTCCAGCACCAGATTCTATTGGTAAAATAGAATCTCCAGCACTAAACATAGATGTTATAAAATGAGTAGTATCATTTACCGTCCATGTAGAATCATACCTTACATCTATAACTCCAGATGAATCTGGTAAACCTATATCACTCCAATAATCAGGTTCAAAACAAAAAATAGGAACATCTTTTAACCCATTACTACTGGAAACATCTATTGCATGACTTCCTGTTCCTTCACATATAATAACTAATCTATAATCAGCCCAATTAGTTACCCCATCATGAGTTGCATCATCAAGATATGCAGTATCAACAAGAGTAATACTCATTCCCAAAGTATTTTGTAAAAAATCTCGTAAAGCCTCTTCTTTAGTAGAACTTAGTGAAGTAGGATCATTTACTACAAATAAAATAGAATCTAATGTAAAAAAATTATCATATTGTGCAAATACTGATAATGGTAAAAGACACAAAATTAAAAACAATAATATAAATTTCTTCAAGCATATCACTTCCTTAAATTTTTAAAACTATTCCAAACCCAACACCATGGTAAAACTTAGTGTTTCTATTAAAATTATTTCTCCAACTATATTTTTCTCCATCTATAATTGTCACACTATTACTACCAGCATTATGAGAACCACCAATTGAATGAAAAACATCAAATGAATAATTAAAATACACATCAAAAAATTCACTTTCAACTATTACAAATTTTATATCTCCTTTATAATAGTCCAACTTATCTTTAATTACCCAAGTCATACCTCTTAAATTCCACCAACCTTCACCACTGTTTTTTACTCGATTAAAATAATTAAATTTGGTTTTAAACTTCCATACTTCAACTTCTAATCCAATCCCATATCCTGAATTTTTATCAGTATATATAGAATTCAATCCATATATTGGTTTATCAGCATACCACCCACCATTAATAAATGAATTACCATTCGTTATTGTATACTCTAAATCCATCCAAAACTGACTCACAAACAAACCAACATTAACATGTTTATATTTAAATACATATCCAAGTTCTAATAAATGTAGATTAGAATAACTATTTGTCCAAACTTCTGCTCTATCTGTAATTACATTTAATTGATAATCAGTATCCCACATGAATCCAGAGTAGTTTCCATTCTCAAATTTATAATTAAACTTAACATTATATAATTCAACCCCAACTCCTAAGTTAAATTTCTCTCCATCCAAATCAAACTCCAATAACGATTCAGTATGTTTTTGAAAAAAATCAATACCTACATTATGAAAACCAGCACCTTTATTTACCCCCATACTTAAATCAACATTTTGACTAAATAATATAAATGGAAATAACATAAACAATAGCATAAACTTTTTCATATTATACTCCTACTATTTTTTCAACTACTTCTTTTGCTTCAGATAAACGATCATAAATTAATTTACCCACAACTGTTCCACACATAGCTATAAACACTGTTAAAATACTATAACCAATTCGTTTAACAGTTTTTAATGTTTGTTCAATTATAATTAACCTGGATGATGCTCCTTCTTTTCCATTACCAGATATAAACTCATCATGCTTACCAACCTTTTCTTTTACATTTTTTACTTCACCCTTTAGCTCACTACAGGCTGTAATAACACTATTTTCTACATCCTCGACCCTTTCCACAGCACTAATTAATTTTTTCATCAACAACTTTTCTGACTCATCCATCCAAACCAACCCTTCCTATTTTTTAACCAATCCAATTAGAAATTTAACTACTTTATCTTTATTACCTTTCTTTATCTTAAACCCTATTCCAGTTGCTATAGTTCCTATACCAGCAGCAACAACTTCATTTGCAAAAAAAGATAAAACAGGAACATACATCATCCCAACACCACCAAGAGTAATTACTGCACCTATGGCAGTTTTTTTACCATCAAACCAAGACCAAGTTTTTTTACTAACATCAAACACAGGTTTTGATAACACCTTAGTTTGTTTCATTACCGGAGCAGTAACTTTGTTTTTAATTTCTTTTATTCTATCTTTAGTTTTTATAATTCTACCTCTAATTTTAAGCCCTAATTTAGCCTGTAATTTTTTAATTTTTTTATTCATAATAAACTTCTCCTTACATTGTTTCCTCAAAAGTGAAAGTAAAACTGATTTTTGAACGATCAAACATGTTATTTCTATAACCACTCAATGTCATTAAGCCATATGATGTGGGTGGTAGTCCAAGAATGTCATGATGTAAGACAAGAAAACTCCCATCTAACTGATAATTAAGTAAAACTAATAAATTATCGTAAAAAGCAGAACTAACATTATCAAACTGTGCTTTTATCTTATGCAAATAATTTTTCCCATGTACTCCTGAAACATTATACACTTTAGAAGCCAGATTCCTTAATTGAGATTTTTTAAAAGTATCCATCCTACCCCACTGAATACTACCAAACTCAGGATATTCAGTAAAAGTGTAAACACCATTTGCTGCATCATCAGTACCTGTTGCATGTTCCAAGAATATTTGATCAACATAAACTGTACTATCATACTCCTCAACTAACCCAGCCGTTATATATATAATAACATCAATTACTCCACTTGGACTACCAGCAGTTGAATTAGATGTAGCTACTTTAGTAAACAATGTATATGTAGGTACATTAGTGGTAGTTACCGTTACTCCTGCAACAAAATCACTTATACCATCATAAACAACACAGATTAGTTTGGGATCAAGTGCATTTAATATAAATTTATAATAAAATCCAACTCTGTATACTGTAGAAGGAAGAAAAATATTAGCATCTATTGTTTGTCTTAATCTAAATGCTATATCTGTCCCTACTTCAACAGGAGTACCTATACCTCTGAATATCTGAGCAGAGTTATGATTTTTTCCATCTGTATCAAAACCAAGAAGTCTTATACCAGCATTGTAAGTATTATCTACTATCCATCCTGCAGCTATTCTATTCCCTACTCCAGTAATATAATCACTTGCAGCATAATCATAAGTAAGAGCATTTGCTATATTTATATAATTAGAACCAACTCCAGTAATTTTAACTGGCTCTGTTCTACCAATATGAGAAGCATTATTAGATGGGCCTACTACAATATAATCATCTGCTTGAAATAGATTTCTATTATCCGAATTAACAGCCATAGTTAACCCTGAACTATATGCAGAACCAAGCTGATCCTCAGTATATGTACCAGATTTAAAAGACCTATTTTTAACTGGAATTCCAATTCCTAAACTCCATAACCCCATTTACACCGTCTCCTCAAATACAAAAGTAAAACTAACTAATTCCTGACACCAATGATTGTATCTAAAATTACTTAATGTCATTAAACCATATGATGTAGGTGCTATATTTTCAACATCATGATGTAGTATAAGGAAGTTACCATCTAACTGATAATTCCATAATGTAAGTAAGTTATCATAAAAAGTAGAACTAACATTATCAAAATTAACCGTTATAGTATGCATATATTGTTTTCCCGGTGTCCCAGAAGAATCATATATTTTTGTTGCTAAATTCCTTAATTGTATTTTTCTAAATGAATCAACCCTCTCCCATTGAAGTTTATCAGGTTCAACCTGTTCAGTAAAAGTATAAACACCTTGGGCAACACCATCAGTTCCAAATGCATGTTCCACAAATACCTGATCTATATATGCTGTTCCTTGGTGTGGATCAGCAGAATCACTACCAACAATTACAAAATCCAACCTACCATCTGAATTTCCAGCAGTAGCACTTAATGTAGCCACTTGAGTAAATAAAGTGTACGTAGGAACATTATTAGTAGTAACTGTTAAATCATAATTAATAGTTCCTCCATCATTAACACGAACAACAAATCTTGGAGCAAGAACATCAAGTATAAATTTATAATAAAACCCTATTCTATAAGGAACACTTGGAAGTAAATTTCCAGCAGGTATTACTTGTCTTAATTCTCCTCTTGTTGGAGTAGAATTGGTAGGTTCTGTCATGCTGATTTTTTGAGCTGAATTATGATTTTTTCCATCTGTATCAAAACCTAAACATTTAAACCCGTCATTATAGTCAGTCTGAGGTACCCAACCTCCTGCAACTCTGTTACCTAATCCTGAAACATAGTCACTTGCAGCATAATTATAAGTGAGAGAAGAGTTTAAAGTAATGTAATCAGAACCAATAGCTGCTACAGTGGCTGTCTCGGATTTTCCAGAATGAGAAGCATTATTGGATGGGCCTATTATAATAGTATCTTTTGTTCCAAACAAATTCCTATTATCAGAATTCATTGGTAAAGTTAACCCAGCAGTATATAGAGCACCTAACTGATCCTCACCATATGATCCTATTTTAAAAGATCTATTGTCAAATGGAACGCCAACAGAAAGACCCCAAAATCCCATTAATTACTCCTCTTTTTTATATTCAGAACAAGTATCGACTTTTTTATCCATAAAATCTAAAACATCTTGAGATATATTCATGCAAACAACCCAACTCTCATTACTCTTTTCAATATCTTTATATTTACAAATATTACATTTCTCTGTTCTACTCATAGTATCTCCCAAAAATTATCATTAATAACCCGTGCAAATTTTTCTGGAATATTCTCCATTTCACTAAGCCACATGCTACCAATTTCTAAATCATAAAAATACCAATACCCATCATTATTATCTGATACAGTTATTGTTGACGATGGTTGATTTTTTAATTCTTCTATTACTTGATACATTATACTACATCCTTCCATGTTCCACCATCTATTACCCACTTTACAGTAGTATTTCTTACCCCAAACATTTTACCAAGGGCAGTTTGTCCAAAATCTTTATCTCTCCAAATGTAATGTTTTTTGATGTACCTAACAGCATCCTCCGTTAGCTTACTCTTTTTATGCTGTTCTCCTTTATGATATAAACCACATTCCATAGCATGATCTTTATTTTCCTCAAACGTAACAAGCTCAAAATTACCTAATTCATTATTTAATTTATTTGTGTCTTTATGATTTATCTGTAATCCTTCAGGAATAAACCCATTGAAATTTATCCATACAATATGATGGTTAAGAAAAAAATATCTTTTATTACCAATCCTTATTCCTGTTCGTAGGTAATTCCCACCTTTAGTAGTATGAGACTTTTTTGGTTTTACATGTATTCCATTACGGCCTCTATGTAAAAATACATCACCCTGTTTATTACAAGACACAAATCCTTTGTTTAAACAATCTACTATTACATCTTGTCTTTCTTTAGTTATATACGTTTTGTGCATATATTAATCTCCTATCTTACTGAAGGGATATCTCCCAAATTGATTTCTTTATTGTCAAGCGCATCCTGAATACTCTTAACGGCTACATCCCCTATAGTAGTTTGTAACTCCTCAACCCCAATATTTCCAATTAGTACTACCTCACCTGTAATTTGTATTGAAGGAGCTAAAATTATTTGAAGCTCACGAGCTGTAATAACTCCCGTCAATCTACTCTGATCCTTCCCATCTGCACCAGCACGATCAGCAGAATCCAATCCTGCAAATCCAGTATCCTGTTGCCCTATTTCTTGTTTTCTATTAAAAAAAGCTGCCAAACCAACAATACCAATACCAAGTCCGATCAAAGGCAAACCACTCAAACCAGCACCCATAAGCCCTCTTTTGGCTATCTCGGCAGTTGCAATATCAATCAATATTTGAGAAATAGCTTTGGATGCAACCTGGATCATATTCCCCCAAAACTTCTGTTCCATCTTTAAACGCTCTTCTCTCGAAGCTTGTTCTATTCTACGTATTTGTTTTTCCTTTTCTTCAAAAGAAATTACTTCATCTCTAAATAACTTTTCAGTTTCTTTTATTCTTTTATCACCTTCCGCTTTAACTCCAGCACCTCTATCTGCTAAAAATACTCCTAATTGTTCCCAACTACCAACTAAGCTTTCTATAAATTTTAAAGCACTTTGTATTCTTTCTTCATTAAATTTTTGAGTTTCATTTAATTCTATATCTCTAAATGCTTTTCTAATACCTGCTATTGCTTTCTGTCCTTGCTGCTCAGTCATTAAACCTTTAGACATATGTTTTTCTACATCATTTATAAGAGTGTTCATAGTAGTTCTGGATCTATTAATAGCATCTTCTTTTCCTGCCCTATCCCCACCAAAAATCCTATCTAAAAATGAAATATTACCTTCAGCACCTGCTTTTTTACCTTTGTTAATAAATCTTTCTATTCTATCAAGTAATCTTTCTACAACTTCCTGAGTATTAGTAACTGGCCTTACCCATGACTCAAAATATTTAGTAAGATCAGTTGCCTTAACATCTTTAGCAGCCTTAACAAGTTCGTTGGCTTTATCTACAGCCTCTTGAGTTACAGACCCTTCTTTTACTAATTTTTCTGTAACTTCTTTGGACAATTTAAGTCTATCTTCAAATGCTCTTTTAATATCTCTCATTTTATCACGAATAGTTTCCATCTTACTTGCTATTTTTTCTTCTTCTATTCCTGCTTCTCTAAGTTTACCAACAAATTTATCTGTCATCTCTGTAACATCAACACCACGAATTCTTTTTAACTCAGTTTCTATAGCAGATACAGCAGTTTGAAGTTGTTTATTAAGATCAATAAGTTCAATATCAGCATTAAAAGTAACTCTATTACCATGTTCTTTTAAAAGAGCATTGATTTCTGTTATTGCATTTCCTAATTCTATTTTTCTTTCTCGTTGATCACCAGCAACACCAAATTTTAATTTAACCATAGATTCAGGAGCTATGGTTTTAAGCATTGTTCTGGCAACTTCTCTGGCTGCTTCTGCAGATTTTTTAGACACCTCCACTGTATTGTTTAACATGTCATTTAGTTCTTTAATTTCTGTAGAAAACCTATCAGCAGCGTCTATTTGTTTATTTACTCCAGAAACATCCTGCCATAAAGTAGAAAGAGATTTTATAGCCATAGATAATCTATCATACTCATCTGTATTTTTTTCTAATTTTGCTCTTTGTTCCACAAAACTACTTAGTAACATATTTGTAGCTTTATTTAAACCTTTAGTATCTTTTTCTGTTATTACCATACCATCATGTAACTTAAATATTCTTCTCATAATTATATCTATTTCACCAGCAAGCTTAGTATCTTTCAACAATCCAGCAGTAAAATTAAAACTTTCAAATGATTTATTTACTTTTGTTAAACCCTCATCTAACTGATTCATACTAATATTAGTTTGTATTCCTAATTCAGCAATTCTATTCCTTAACATTTCCTTGTTAAAACTATCTAATTTAGATATAGCAATATCAGAGGCCCTACTAATTCTATTTAATGAGTCAGAAAAACTATTAAGTTCAGTGTTCAACTCAGGCATGATATCTGCCATTTGTTGATTTATACTTAACAACTCAGCCTCATCTTGAGCAGTTCTTTTAGCATTACTTGCAAGTTCTTCATATCTTCTACCTAACTTAACAACCTCCGCATTTTGATCCCTTAATTTCTCTACTGATTCTTGTCTTTCTTTTATTTGTTGTAACTGCATTTTTGAAGTATCTTTAGTGACTTCATTAAGATTACTTCTATACCTTCTCCATAATACAATTAAAAGAGTTACTGCAGCAGCAACTGCTATTAATACAGGAGCAACAGCAGCAAAAGCAGCAGTAAGACTTCCTGTAGTAAGTGATGTAGTAATCAAAGCACTATTAAATTTTACCATAGTTAACCATAAACCAGTAAATAACTTTCCAATTATAGGGAGTTTAGCTGCCATTAAAGATAAATTAGTAGTAAATATAGCCATTTTAGCTATAATAATACTACCACCTGACATAAATACTCCGGCTTTCATCGCATGATTAAATTGAATAGTTGATAATGTAGCAACCTTAGTAGCAGTAGTTAACTTAACAATACTTGCAAACATCAAACTATACATAGCAGTAACTTTAGTAAGTACTTTCATAGCAATAAATATTTTTAATAACCCACCCATATGTTTAGCAATAGCAATAGCAGGTTTTATAAAAAATATAAATGCCTTAGTAAGTGCTTTAATTGCTGCTCCAATAGCTACCACAGTTTCCTTGACTTTTATTTTAAGCATTTCTTTATTTGTGGTAAGATAATCTTTTGTAGTTTCTGTTAATGATTGTATTGCACCAATAGCAGCTTTATATCCTTCAGATATAATATCGCCAAACATAGCTTTAGTTTCAAAAGTAGTCACCCCTAACTTGGCTTGAGCACCAGATAAAGTTTCTGTAACAAGGGCAGCATTACCAGCAAAAATAGCTGCTTCTCTTAACATACCATTATATATAGCCTGAAATTTTTGTGCCTCGGTGAGTTTTCCTACAGTAGTTCCAATTTGAGTAGCAAATTCTTGATACATAATTGACAAATTCTTGGTAATTCCAGCATTATCAACCATAATCGAATTTTGATTTTTAATGCCTTGTGTGGCTCCAACAATGGCTTCACCATAAGAAAGTGTCCCCTGCCTATTAAAAGCAGCAGAATCAGCTAAAGCCATCATAATATCAACTGATTTTTGAAGAGTAAAATTACCTGTTGACATTAAATTTTTAAGTCCTGCAGATGCATCTGTAATAGATATCAACCCCGATGCAGCAAGTTTTGAAGCAGCAGCCATTGCTTTGAATCGACTCTCACCAACTTTTTGTGCTACAGCACTTAAACCAAGCATAGCAGATTCTAACTTAACACTTGCATCAATAGCATTCTTAAATGCAGCAACCACTCCACCAAAAGCAAACACTAACAATAAGATCTCATTACGAATAGCACCAATACTTCTACGCATTTTAGGAGTAGCTACCCTAAATTTAAAAGCTTCATCATTAACCTGCTTCATAGCCACTCTTTGTTTCTTATAAGTAGTAGTCTGTTTTTGAATACTATTAGACAAACCTCTCATATTAACATTAAGATTCTTAATGTTAGTTATGGCTTTTTGGTTTTCAAACCTTATTGTAATATTTACATTATTGTTTAACGGTGCAGCCAATCATATCATCTCCTTAAAATGATATTATTATATTTTGTATTCTTTAGATCCTCTTTGCATTTTATCATAATGTTCTCTTTGATTATTTAATTCTACATGATGAATATTTTCAAGCATTATTATTCTATTTTTTAGTTTTTCTGCTTCTTCATATGATTCCACAAAAACTGTATGTCGCAATTTACTGATTTCTTTTTGTAATTCTTTTACTTCCTTACGTAAACTTGAAACCTCATCTGCAAGAATTATTGGATTTAAATCTGTTACTTTACCATCCATAATTATCTCCTCATGCCAGCAGTAGCACTACTACTGTTTGCTTTTCTATCATTTGCACTCATCTTTTGTTTTGTTTTTTCTTCCCTAATACGATAATACTCATTCCTTGAAAACAAAATACTTAAATAAGCATCGATAAGTTTGTTTGGTTGTTCTCCTAAAGTACCATCTGCAAAAGGATAACCACCATACTCCTGACTAAATGTTTCCCACACCATTATTTGACTGTAAGAATTATCAATTAATGACATGGGACAAACATCTCTGTAGTTCAAATGTATCAATTCCAAAATTGGAGGTTTTTGTGGATGAGTATCCTGTATATCAGTTATGATATCAAGAAACTCTTCAGCATTAACATCAGGTACAAACTCAACCTGTACTCCTTTACCATCCTTTGTTCTTACTGCAAAACCTCTTTTATCCAATTCAAACACTCCAATTGTATACTTTTTATCTTTTAAAAAACATACTTTGAAATTCTGTGTTTCCCCTTTTTCATTCATACAACTACTACAGTTAAACCTGTTAGCTCTTGATGTTTCTTCCGATTTCCAGAGACTAAAATATACAAGAAGCTCTAACTTTTTTTTTCACCCTCTTTTAACTTAGAATAATCTATAGCAACATCCCATATTTCATTTACAACGTTAGCAGGAAGATATCTCAGTACTTCTTTTATAAGCCAAATATCTTTTTCTTCAATTAATTTTATATAAAGACCATCATCTCTTTTTATAGCACTCTTCTTCTCATTCTCATGATCTTCATAAAAATCTTTAGGGAAACAAAAATTCTCAATCTTAACAACTATATTTGCCCACTCAGAATAATCAGCGGTATCAAGTTTATTAGCATTTAATTCTCTATATCCACCTCTACCATCTTTTCCAGCAGCAGCATAACGTGATAATGTTTTATTTGCTTCTGAATGAGTTTTAGATTTTAACCAAAAAACAGTTTGTTGTTCTTTTGGTAATGATCTTTCTTCCTCACAAACATAAGGTATTGCTTTACTAAATTCTATTCCCTTCATATCAATCTCCTTCTTTTATTTAAATATCACCCTCCCCAACAATTAGGGAGAGTTTTAATTTACCACCATTGCTAAGTACTTGTTTATTAAACACTAATTTTTACAGAGAGGGCGGATACCTAACAGTGGTCTTAACGGGTTTTTCGGGGATTCTGGTTTGCATCCGCTACTACAATCCCTTATTCACATATCCTCTCTTTATAGTTTCTTATTTTTTCTTCATAAATATCCTCTAAAATATTACGTACCTATATGACACATTTAGACTGCATATAGATACGTAAGTTATTGTTTTTAAAGACTATGGAATACTGCGATCTTGTGCCCCATCATGTAAAATTATCTGCACTGCAGATAAAGATGCATCATCAGCACCACTAAAAGTAATATCCTGTGCTACTTCATCGTCATGACTCATCTCAACATTAGTTATTCTCACATTTAATATAATTGCAAAATCTCCAGAACTTGCTCCAGTTATTGACCCCCAAGAAAGGGACATATACATATCATCACCAGAAATAAGATCTTCAACTAATACATTTTTACCGCCTGCAGCAGCACCCCAAGGAACTTTAATAGTCCCTTCTACAGTAAAATCCTGTACAATAAATTTCTGCACAGTACTCTGTCCATACTGCTTTCCAATTACATTATTACTAATAGTAACACTCCAAGAATCTACATTAATTTCTGTTCCAGCCCCACCACCTGCAGGATCAATTTTTACTTCTGTAGAACTTGCTCCCCAAATAAGAGGATCATTAGTATCAAATGTTAATACTGCATTTTGTGCATTATAAGCCACACCAATATCAGCACCAACAAACTCAACACTGACTTTTAATGGAGTATTTGATTCAGCAGTAAAAGTTATAGATCTTACTACCGCCCCAAGAATTCTCTGTGCGGATGTAACACTTCCACATTCCATTCTTTTTAAAAGAACACCAAACTGCTCCATTTCAACTCCAGTTGTACATGTAGGAGCTATATAAGTCTTCACAAAACTTGCTCCTGATGCAGCTTCAGTTGTACCTTTTTGAAACAACAACCATAAAGGTAATACTAAATTATAGGCATTAGCATCAAACTCCCAAGTTGTTACAGGAGATTTTACTCCCTGTTGGTATTCAAAACCAGGGCCTGTTCTTCTTGTTGCTATTCCTACTGCTTTTCTTTGATCAATTACTGTTTGACCCGGATCAAAGTTCGGGTGTCCCACTAATGGGTAAGCATAAACATCATCATTTATACTTATTACTCCTGTTCCAAATGCATGTGTAGATGTTATTGTTGTTGCTGGAACAAGACCATAAATTATCTGCCATGGAATCGCAGTCGACATAGTATCAGTCACTTCCTTCTTTTAGTTAAAGTATTACTTTAAGTGTCTAATAGTCCTTATAAAACTCATAACGAACTATTCTACTTATTGCTGAAGCATCAACATTATACATTTTACCTAATTCTTTCTGTGTATAATTATTAGTTTTATATTTATTTCTTATATCTTCAACAATAATATCATTTAATTTGTGCTTTCTTTTCCCCGTACTTACTGCATGCCAAGTATTTTCTCTTGGTGTCATCAATTCTAAATTAGATAATTCATTATCATGTTTTATTCCATCCTTATGATTTATCTGTAACCCTTCAGGGATAAAACCATTGAAGTTTATCCATATAATATGATGATTAGATATTCTTACGCCTTTACCATCTACCATAAACTTAGATATAACATAACCTTTATAATCAATAAGCCCTGTCTTCTTAGGATTTTTTAACCAACCAGTACCAAACTTACCACCATGCCTATGAGAAAAAACATTACCATCAACATCTGCAGTAGCATACTTAGAATCAAGTAGATTTTGTATAATCTCTTGCTTCTCTTTCTTTATATATAATTTATGCATTACCATCTCCTTCTCTATTACTCGTTTCTTGCAATACTTGCATTAGCCCAAAACACAGACTCTTCAAGTTTAGTAAACGCCAAAGACAATTCACGACTTTCAGGACAATTACTTCTTAAAAGATAAGCAAAATCTTTAGCTTTATTTCTTATCTCTTCATATTGCTCTGGTTGCCCTTCTTTTGGTGCATGGTAAGTAAAATTATTCTCAATTTCATTTGTTGTCATAATTAATACCCTTTTAATTTAAAATGTTTAAATTATTATTTATTTTATTAATACCCTTTCACTATACTAATTATTGATATTATCAACACCATAAAACTTACATGATATAAAGTAGCTGCAAACCCATAACTTGGTTCACCTCCATATGCTACTGCTCCTGTATCAATAATGTTTGTATAGCCATTAAGTAAACGAACTTCAGCAACCCCCATGCCTAATATTGGAATCCACTGAAACCATTCATACGAAACAATTATGGCAATACTGGTTCTATAAAACCATTGTAATATTGATAATATTTTAATCATCTTTTTTAAACACCTCTGATGGTTTTTCCAACTCAAAACTATTTTCTTTTACTTTACCAAATTTTTCTTTCTTTACTTTTGGTTTAACTACCACCTCCATTGCTACAAACTCCGCTATAATTTTAGCATCTTCATCAGATACTTCTACTATCTCACCTTGTTTTAATAGCCTATATTTTTCCCTTGTTACTGAAGCTGGAAAATGACTCCCCGGTTTCATCCTTCCACATTTACTTCCTTTGTATCTTACAAATAGCATATGTTATTCACCTCTTTCTTTTATAATTACTTCTATAAATTATAATTAAATGTTGCAATTCTCCCCTTATCATAATTATGAATAGCACATTTAGAACTTCTAATTGAACCAACAAATGCGTGATTAACTTCATAATCATGGTTATAAGCTAAATTTGGTAGATACTCAATCATAAGCCCTTTATAATCTTCATCAATCATTACAGGAGTTCTCAAACCAATAAACTTTTCTCCTACTTTCTGTTTTTTAACCACCTCATGGTGCATATGCCCCATATAAAAATACCTATATTTTGTTCTCCCAATGGCAGTTGCTACCTCCGCTACCATTACTGCAAGTAAATCTGCAGATTTTTCCTTTGCCCCATGAGAAGATCCTATTAAATTCTTACCATATTCAAAGTACTTTCTACGTGGTGGTGAATTATCAACATGTACATTTTCATTTCCACTATACACTGCAGCAAGTACTTCTCCAAGATAAAATATCTGTTGTGGATCATGATTACCCGGTATTACCATTACATGTACCGGAGCAATTCCAGATAACTTATCTATAGCATCCATTACTAATGCCCTACCTGTCTGAAATATTTTCTGCCACCTTCCATCTGACTCTTGTGGAGTACCGTACTCTGTTCTTGGAAATGGAAAATGATAATCATAATTAAATAAATCATTACCAACAATAAAAAGAATCTTATCAATGTTATAATATTGTGCATGAACAAGATGTTGATCAAATGACTTTCTAAAATTCTCTACTGCAATTTTAACATTATAATTTTTACCACTTTCTTTTCCCCAAGCCATCCTTCCTAAATGCAAATCATTTAAACTCATCATATATAAATTTTTATCATCAGAATTAAATGGTTTATAAACATACTTAGAAACTTTTTTATTATGAGCTTTAATTTCATCTAACAACTCAAGCTTAAAAGAATCATAATCAATTAATTCTACTTTTCGTCTTAACCAAACTTTTACCTGCCAGTTAGTGTAAGTCTCAGGATTACCACTATTAGTTTTATTACTACCCATTGTAACTTCCCAAGAATTTAAAACATGTCTTTCAACTTCCCAAACATCCAAATCAACTTTCCCTATTCTTAAAGCATCTTCTAATGTCAAACATTTTAATGATTTAATTGTTACTATTGCATCATTTTCTCTATAATCATGTTCAGTTTCTTTACCTTTTATTCCATTTTCTTTTCTTAAATCCATAAAATCAAGATTTCTCCTACAAAACGACCTTACCATATCACCACTAAAATCACTATATGGTATGTCTGGATTTAAATTTAAAAACTCTCCCAACTCTGCCCATGAGTACCCACATTTATCATCTTGTAGATACCCTGCCTGTATATACTCTTTAAGTGCCTCAAGAATAACAGGATTTTCCCATCTTTTT
>SDBT01006688.1_pt1 | contig 19075 bp, 11 predicted proteins | sample 2277101 | NCBI WGS metagenome assembly SDBT01 (sample SAMN10404973, study PRJNA504765) | marine sediment metagenome | isolation source: marine sediment core GS10_PC15, 103 cmbsf | place: Arctic Ocean: Southern Knipovich Ridge | collected 2010 | reverse complement strand
CCAAAGATGGGACGCCGCGAGAAGGTAGAGATGATATCGGAGGCAAACCCCATGGCCGGCAACATGACGATGTAGACCTCCGGATGCCCCAGGAACCAGAAAAGATGCTGCCAGAGCAAGGGAGAGCCGCCTTGGTTGGGCTGCAATTGATCGGCAATGTACATTCCCGACGGCAAGAAAAAGCTCGTGCCCGCATGACGATCGAAGAGCAGCAGGATGGCTCCGGCAGCGAGTGCGGGGAAAGCCAAGAGTCCCAAAACGCCAACCATGAACTGAGCCCAGGTGGTCAAGGGCAAGCGCATCATGGAAAGCCCTTTGACACGAAGGTTCAAAATGGTCACCACGAAATTGAGACCTCCCATGGTGAAGGAGGCGATAAAGAACATCATGCCGATGATCCACAGCGTCTGCCCCATGCCGGAGCCTGGGATGGCGCTTGCCACGGCGCTCAGTGGCGGGTAAGCCGTCCATCCGGACGCCGCAGCTCCACCTTCCACCAGAAAGGAGAGCAGAATAATGGCGGCGCCCGGCACCACCGTCCAGAAGGAAAGCATGTTCAAGAAAGGGAAGGCCATGTCCCGAGCACCGATTTGCAAGGGGATGAGGAAGTTTCCGAAACCGCTCACCGGCGCCAGGGAGAGCACGAAAAAAACCATGATCGTCCCGTGCATGGTGAAAAGCGAGATGTAGAACTCCGGCTTCATGACACCGCTTTCCATTCCATCCGGCATCAGTTTGCCCAGCAGATCCCACTGGGTTCCCGGCCAGCCAAGCTGCAACCGGATCAGCATGGCCAGCAAACCTCCCATGATCGCCATGAACATGGCCAGCATCAGGTACTGCTTGCCGATGGTCTTGTGGTCGAAGCTGAAGATGTACTTCTTTATGAAGCTCTGCGGCTCATGGTGCTCGTGAGCTTCGCTCATTATTCACCCCCCTGTTGACTGAGCCAGGTCTCGTACTCGTCTTGCGGCATGACCTGGAGGAAACCTCGCATGCGGTAATGTCCCAACCCGCAGAGCTCGGCGCAGGCAATCTCGTACTCACCCACTTTGGTCGGCACGAACCACGTCTTGATATTCATTCCCGGCACCAGATCCTGCTTTACCCTGAAGTTGGGTAGAAAGAAACCGTGTTGGACATCCGAGGAACGAAGGTGAATGAGCGCCGGCTTGTCGACAGGAAGTACGAGTTGGTTGGTGAGGGTAAAATCGTCTGCCGAGGCCGGATCATCGGAGTCGACCCCCAAGGGATTCTCCATCGTGATGAGGTCCGGACGGACACGGCCGAGACGTCCGTCGGGTCCCGGATAACGCATATCCCATTGAAACTGAGCTCCCACGACTTCCACTTCGATGGCGTCGTCGGGCGGGGCGGCGTAGACCCTATTCCAGAGGCGAAGGCCCGAGAAAGCGATCACCATGAGAATGACCGCCGTCGCCACCGTCCAAATGAGCTCCAGCTTGTAACTGTCATGCCAGTAGCTGCCCTCCGCTCCCGGTCGGTCGGTGTAACGCCAGATGTAGAATCCCAAAAGAACCTGCACCAGCACGTAAGCAACACCGGTCACCGCCAAGATCACGTAATAGAGTGTGTCCAGATCGCCCCGGTCCGACGCCAGCTCAGGAACACCCCACTTGAAGAAGTAAGCGACCGACACCGCCACGATGAACCAGAGCGTAAGCGCCAGCGCCAGTCCCTCTTTGGACCTCTTACGGGGCTCGCTATTGCTTTCCATATTTCGACCTCTCAATTTGCGACCGGCAGTCACAGTACGGGTATAAGCCGGCCGCCTTCGAATATCCTTTTTTATCTGAATTCAGGCAACGCCCACCCGCCAGGGTTTAACGCGTGTACCTCATGATGTAGCTGGCAACTGCCTCCATCTGCATCATCGGATCGCCTTCCAGGATGTCGGGAAGCGGAGTTATAAACTCACCTTCCTCATCCATGGGCCAGAACTGCGGCATCTGGGTTCCCGGGGCGATGGCTTGAGGATCGGCCATCCAGCGGACGATCCAATCCTCCCGCAATCTCTCGCGCGCCGTTCGGAAGCTCGGCGCAAGCTGCGAGGCTTCCATGGTTCCGACGGCCGACGCGATGTGGCACCGCTCGCACTGGAGAAGGACCAAGAGCCGATCCCCCTCGGCTAAAAGTGCCGGTTCGTATTCTTTTTCTTTCGTCTCGAAAGGCTGCGCACCCTCCATGGCCATGAAGCCTTCGACCAAGGTATTGGCTTGCTCATCACTGAACCCGAAGGTGGGCATACGCGCGTTGAGCCAAAAGCGGACCGTCGACGGCTCTTTCAAGAAATGGAACAGCCATTCCGCTTTGGTGCGGTCTCCTTGAGTGTTCAAGTTGGGGGGACGCATCCCTTCGTTCTCGATCGTCTCGTAGATTCCGCCTCCAAGACCGTCGAGGAGATGGCATCCCCGGCAGTTGTTCTCATGGATGAACCGTCGGGCTCGCTCGGCAATCGCTTCGCCGGCATCGAGGTTTTTGGTCGCCTCCAGCGGCATCTCGTCACGTACCTGCCCCAGAACGTTTCGTGTGATGTCGGTTATTTGCTCCTCGCTAAAGCCGAAGTAAGGCATCCGGAACTTCTCTTGCGGGGATCGGATTTTGCCCTCATCGTAGCTCCGGGGCGCCCGGAGCTTCTGCTCGAGATAGGCCTGCCGGGTGTGCTCGATGTCCACGAAGCCGAAATCGAGCCGGGTGACCATCTTGGATCCCCAGTCGGACAGATCGGTTCCGATCCTCTGAGCGTTCTCGAATCCTTTGATGTCGTGGCAGGCGAAGCAACCGTATCGACGGACGAGCCATTCACCGGAGTAAAGGAGCTTGTCCTCCTGCGACATGGAGCCGAGCTCCTCACGGGCCATCTGCTCGGGAAGTCCGGTGCGCAGGAACTCGACGGTAATCTCATCCAGCTCCGCCGCATCGGCTTCAGGAACCGGCAGAGACTCGAACTCCTCGTTGGTCAAAGTCATCAGGTAAGCGGTCGTGTCCGCCGCTTCGCGGTCGGTCAGCCGGAGATTGGGCATGAAAGTTTCCGACCAATATTCCTTGGGATTCTTCAGCCAGGCGAAGAGAAAATCCCGGTTGACCTTGCTCCCCACACCCGCCAAGCTGGGGCCATGGCGGCGATACCAGCTCGCCTCCGCGGCTTCCTCTTCTTCGATGATATGACATCCCAGACAGCCAATGGACTCGACCAGCTCCTGGCCGCGTTCCGGGCTCCCGACGGGTGCCGGCGCGTAGGACAGCGCCTCTGCCTTGTCGAAGACGTAGGCGACGATGGACGCGACCTCGGTGCGGTTTCTCGCGCCGAACTCCTCGTCGGAATTGTTGCCGAGATCCCAGAAGCGGGGCATGAACGTCGAATGGGGCTTGAAGCTTCTCGGATCCTTGACCCAGCGAGCCGTCCATTCCGGCGTCGTCTTAGACACCAGATGATCCAGGTTCGGTCCCACCTTGCGGCGCTCTTCGAAGCCCTTCGTGTTGTGGCAACTCCAGCAACCCGCTTTTTCATAGAGGTCGCGCCCCCGGTTGAAATCGTCGGCCTCAGGGATGTGGACCGTCTCGCTGTGACACTTCAAGCAGCCCGATTCCGAGAAGTCTGCCGGGTACATCGGGTTGTCCCAGTAGTGGTCTTCCTTCCAACCGTACTTGCTCTCCCACTCCGCTTTTTGCTCCTCGTCGCGGGGCGTGTGGGTGGCCCGGGAAAAGTCGAGCGCCCGCCCCTTGCCTGAGTGACAGGAAGTGCAGCCAAAATCGTCCATCGGATGCGACGATTCCCGGTTGACGAACAGATCCAAACGGGGATGAGTTCGGAAAGGTTGAGCTGCCTCCTCGTAATCCGGGTTGTCGATTCCCAGGTGGCAAGTCATGCAGCGATCGATCCGCGGCACCTGGGTGAAGTTCAAATCCTCGGTGACGTTTCGAACCAGGACCTGCTTGACTTCAATCGAAGGATCGATGAAGTCGACCACCGGAAGATTGCGGAAGAAGTTAGCGAAGCTCGGCTCGAGGGTCTCGAGCTTGCGCCCGATGAGATCGACCCGTTCGGTGAGCGAGCTACGCTCGCCTTCGATTTCCGTGCGTCGGGCCCTTATCTCTCTCAGTTCTCGATCGATCTCAGTGAGCTCGAAGTCAAGGCTCACCCGCTTCTCGCGGGCTTCGAAGAACCGGCTCCCGAGCTCCTCGAACTCGGCGCTTTCTCCTTTTGCTTTCTCCGGGTGGTGTTGGAGATTCTCCTCGAAGTAGAACTTTCGAGAATCGTAGACCGATTTGATTTCACGCTCTTCGATATCGGCGAGGATCCGCCGGTCGGAGGTGTCCTTGCGCCTGGCTTCCAGCTCATCGATGGTTTGCTGATTGGCGGCCAGCGTCGTCTGAGCTTCGGCAACTTGCTGTTCGAGCTGCTGGAGGGTAGGCTGATCTACATCCTGTCGAGCCTGCTGGAGCGCCGCCTCGGTCGTCTGTCGCTCCATTTGGGCGAATTGGCGTTGGTACCGCTTCCACTCCCGCGAATAGTCGGCTCCTATCATCCAGAGGGTGGCGATGAGCAGCCCTATGCTGGCAAGGGCAAAGTATACGTTCAAACGACTGATATCGTACGCGTGTCCGGGCGCTTCTTTACCCACGTTTCTTCCTTACCTATGAGCTCCACTCAGATATTGAAGAATATCTCCGGAAAGGCCACGATGTACTTCAAGTTGAACGCCCACCTCAGGTACATCTTGATGGGCAGGCTCACCATGAGCAGAAATAGCGACACCCCAACGTAGTATCGAGCCGGCCCCATCTTCTGGAAGTACTTGTTCAAGCTCATCCAGCGCAGCCACCGAGGGGCCTTGTTCCAGGGCTTGGCCAGCAAAACCGGCAGAACGAAAAGGTAGGCGAGAGTCGCCAAAACTCCCCATACCTCGCGAATCAATGGATTGGCCGGCAAAGGCCGATTGAGAAGCTTCACCCAAAAGAAATCGGAAACGTTGACGTTGAGCAGCGGCTCGACCCGATGGATGTCCCAGTACTCGTAAGGACCGAAGAAGTTCCAGTTGGGTCCGCGGAGAAAAGTGCCCGAAATCACCATGAGGTTCCAAAGAACGAGGAAGCCGAAGAGGAAAAGGGCAATCTCCGCTTTGCGCTCCCTCCAGGTGTAGTAGCCGTTTCCTTTGGGATTGGTATCGATAAATGGAATCGCCATCAAGCCGACGACGATGAGAGTGGGATAAACCACTCCCGCCAGCCAGGGGTCGAAATAAACCAGCATCTCCTGGAGACCGAGAAAGTACCAGGGGGCTTTGGAAGGATTGGGAGAGTTCGCCGGATTGGCCGGCTGCTCCAGCGGAGCCGGCAGTGCAATGGACCAAACGATGAGAAGGATGGTGACGAGCACCAAAGCAATGAGCTCGACGTAAACCAGGTCCGGCCAGACCCAGACCCTTTCTTCTTCCCGCTTCTCCAGCGGATCGCCGCCCTCGGCGATCCGCTTGTCGTTCTCCACCGCCTGGTACATGGCGAGCCAGGTGAAAAACCCCACCAGAAAGATCATGGCGGTAATGGGGACGTTGTCCGGCTTGACCACGATGAGCCTAAAGTTGGGGTCAAAGAGGCTCAAAGCGAAGAAGATCGCCGAGACTGCGAGGGCGATGAGCCCGCTTTGCTTGCTCCACACCTTGAGATAACGCAGTGAAGCGGCAAAGGCAACGATGGTCAAAGTAAAGAGAATGGTAGGGCTCGAAATGGTGTTGATGAAACCCTTGATCAATTCCATGTCTTCAGCTTATCCCTTGTGCTTGTGATGTCGGGACGTCAAAATCCAACTTCTGCCGCGAGCCGGCTTCTAGAGCGGCCCCGAGATGCCGCCGTCTTTTCGAATCCGCCAGAAATGAACCGCCATGAAGGTGACCGCCGCCAGTGGGAGTCCTACACAGTGCAACACGTAGAAACGCAACAAGGTGGAATCACCCACCACTCGAGACCCCAAGAGCACGAACCGCGCGTCATTGCCGGCATGGACCAATCCGATTTCACCGATTTTGAGCGCCGCCGACAAAGGCCCCTCGTGTCCCACCAGAGGCGTTGCCCGCGCCATGTTGGATCCCACCGTGATAGCCCAAATGGCCAGCTGGTCCCAGGGAAGTAGATAGCCGGTGAAGGAAAGAAGCAGAGTCAGAACCAGCAGGATGACTCCCACCCCCCAGTTGAACTCACGCGGCGGCTTGTAGGAACCGGTCATGAAAACCCGGAACATGTGCAGCCACACGGTAATGACCATGGCATGGGCGCCCCAACGATGAAGCTCTCGCATCAAGCCCAGAGGCACGTGCTCACGCAAGTCGACGATGTCCGCGTAGGCATACTCGACCGTAGGGCGGTAGTAGAACATGAGCAGCAACCCGGTAAAAGTCAGCACCAGGAAAAGGAAAAAAGTCACACCGCCCATGCACCAGGTGTAACGAAGCTTGATTCCCGCCTTGCGGGATTTGACCGGATGCAGGTGCAAAAAGACATTGCTCATCACCACCAAAATCCGGTTCCGATTGCTGGTGGGGGCACTGTGGCGAAAGATGGATTTCCAGATCTGCGAGGCGGTGATTCCCTCCCACGTGGCCTTGCCCAGGTCTTTGATTTTCTGCACTGGAGCTTACCTCTCCCGAAATTAAAACTGCCGCCGGAAGCAAACTTCGCGGCAGTTTGTCTCTATGAATCGCCAGGGAGCCTAATCGGAACGCCCGCCCGATCAGGCGAGCTTGACGAAAGATTCAGGATCCTCCCATTGCCCGGCTTCGAACTTGAACGTGCGGCCTTTGTCAACGAGAAGCTGCCCGTCATCGGCCAGGGAGACCTTGACCCTCTCAAGCGGCCGAGGAGCCGGCCCTTCGAAATTGATGCCCGACATGTAGAACCCGCTGCCGTGACATGGACATTTGAACTTGTTCTCGGCCTCCAGCCAGTTCGGTGTACAACCGAGGTGCGTACAAATGGACTGGAGCGCGTAGATACCTTCCTCGTTTCGCACCACCCAAATCCGGAATTTTTCTTTGAACCTCGCGTCGACCGCGCCGATGGCGAAATCGGCCGGGAAACCCACTTTGAAGGTCGACGGCGGCTCGGTGAGTACATTGGGGAACATAAACCGGAAAACCGCTATTCCGCCGGCGGCGGAAGCAGCCGTGAAAGCGACCCAGGCGGTTGCCACCCAGTTGATGAAGGTCCGGCGAGTCACTTTTTTCTTGTTCTCGTCCGACATGATCTGCCCAAGAGCTCGTGAACCACTAATGAAATTGGGGAACTGGAAGCGGTTACAAACACGCTACTTATAGACCTATACCGACTTCTTGCCCACCCAGTCGAGATATGAACGCGAGCGCCACCTCACGTCGACGCCATTCTATGCACCTATCGGCAAATGTGTCAAGTTTATCGTGATTTCACTACATCGAAAATAGTGATTTGCCTATTTGAGGATAAACTCAGTCCATCTCGGCGAGCGCCTCGAAGGCGGCCTGACGAACCTTGAGGTCGGGGTCGTCCGCAGAGATTTCTTCGAGCCGTTGGTGCAGATCCTTGCCGCCGAGCAGCATCGTTCCTTTTATGGCGGTCACCATGGCTTCGGCTCTTTGCTCTTCAGTCATTTCAGCGAGCGAGTCCAGGAACTCACGGTCAAGCATTTGGAGAATCCGACCTCGTCCCGAGTCGTTCCCGAGCTGGGCCAAGGCGATGGCCGCGTTCCAGGCCACATCGAGCGTGGAGTCATCCAAAGCCGCCTGCAACACCGGCACCGCCTTTTGTTCTCCGAGCATTCCAAGGCTGTAAACGGCCATCTTCCGGATGCCCGGATCGTCGTGCCGAGCCAGCACCAGCAGAGGCTCCACCGCGCGGGCGTCTCCTATCTTTCCCAGCGACCAAATGGAGAAAATGCGCGTCTCGGGGTCTTCGTCTTCAATACCATCCAGGAGGGCAGGAACCGCTTCGGGGTCGCCCAGGTGCCCGAGCGCCAACGCCAAATACCGCCTTACTCGCCGATCATCATCTTCCGCGCCTTGGAACACTTCGACCATTTCCGGAACCAGACCTTCCTCACGGGCTTGTTCCGGCTGGTGATTGAGAAGCTTGGAGAGCTCGAAAGCCGCCTGCCAGCGACGGTTGACACCTCCGGTCTCGATCTCCCGAAGATACTCCACGCTCGTCTTCTCCTCGGAGACCATCCAACCGAAGAACAGGAAGACCGCCACGCAGGCGGCCACCACCAAGGCAGGGATGGTAAAGAGATGAATGATATTCCCCGCCAGGGCGGGCTCGTCCGTCTGGACGGAGGACGGCTCGGCGTCAGGGGCGGGAGTCGGTTGTTCGGTCGTCGTCCTATCCTTTTCCTGAATTCCTATCGGAATTGATAATCCCCCGGCTTACGCCGAGGGATTCGAAGCGAGAAGATATCTCAAACATTGCGGTTGGCTCTCGTCAACGCCCGGTCGGGCCATCATTGCTCGTCCCCTTCTGGGACATCGGGGTTTTCAACAGGTCCCAGGAGGGAACAAGTTAGATACTAGCACAAGGGAATCCGAGACCCAGACTCTATCGAAAAACGGAGACTTCTTGCTCCTGGTATTGGAGCTGATAAAGCCGGTAGTAGACGCCGCGCAAAGCGAGAAGCTCTTGATGAGTTCCCACCTCACGAATACGGCCTTTGTGAAGCACCACGATGCGGTCCGCACTTTGAATAGTAGATAGACGGTGCGCAATGACGATGCTGGTTCGACCCGCCATCAAGCGATCGAGCGCTTCGCGAATCAGGATTTCCGTGTCGGTATCCACGCTCGAAGTCGCCTCGTCCAAAATGAGCACCCGCGGATCATGCGCCAGTGCTCGGGCGAAACTGACCAGCTGTTTCTGTCCCGCCGATAGCGTGGCACCCCGCTCGCCCACTTCTTCGTCGAAACCCTTCGGTAAACGATCCAGGAACTCGTCCAAGTGGACCGCGGCAGCAGCGTCGGCAAGGGCCTCATCGGTCACTTCCTGGTTGCCCAGGCGAATGTTGGATCCAATGGTGCCCGAAAACAGATGGACGTCCTGCAAGACGATGCCGAACTGCCGCCGCAAGGCTTCGAGATCCCAGTCCTTGACGTCCACCCCGTCGAGGAGGACCCGGCCTTTCTGAACGTCATAAAAGCGCAACAGGAGACCGGTCAAGGTCGTCTTGCCGGCGCCGGTATGCCCGACCACCGCGATCCGCTCACCCGGCCGGATATCGAGGTGGACATCTTTGAGGACCCAGTCCTCGTCCTGATAGGCAAACCAAACACCTTCGAACGTCAGGCTGCCCGCCTTCGCCGAAGCTTGCACCGCCATCCTGGGAGCTTCCGGAGACACGATGGCCGGTGGTGTGTCGAGCAGCCCGAAAATCCTCTCTGATGAAGCCATAGCGCTTTGAAGGATGTTGAACTTCTCGGTGAGGTCGCTGATGGGCCGGTAAAACTTCTCCGAATATTGAATGAAGGCCACCAGGGCACCCAGGGTCAGACCCCCGGCTAGAATCTGTCCTCCCCCGTACCAGATGATGAGAGCGATGGCCACCGCACCCAGAAGTTCCACCGTGGGGTAGAAAAAAGCATAGTAGAAAATGGAGTCCAAATTGGCGTTGGTGTGCTGGCGGTTGAGGTGGCTGAACTCTTCAAACTTACGTGGCTCCTGGCGAAAGAGTTGCACCACCTCCATGCCGATGATGTTCTCCTGAATGAAGGCGTTCATTCGCGCAATTCGGGTGCGAACCTTTCGGTAGATCCTCCGAACCCGCCGCTTGAAAACAAGGGTGATGGCAAAAAGCGCCGGCAGCACGGCAAAGCTCACCAAGGCGAGCTTCCAGTTGAGCATCAGCATGACGATCATGATGCCGAGCAACATGAAGATGTCCCCGAAGACGGCAACCACGCCCGAGGTAAAGAGCTCGTTGAGAGCGTCCACGTCGGTAGTGACCCGGGTCAGAAGTCGGCCTACCGGATTCCTGTCGAAAAAGGCCGGGTGAAGCCGCTGCAGGTGAGCGAAGATCTCACGCCGCATGTCGAACATGATGCGCTGGCCGGTCACGTTCATTAAATAAACCTGACAGTAGGAGAGAGCGAACTGGGCTAACAGAGCCAACAAGTAGAGACCGGCAATCCGGTTCAAGCCGGCCAGATCACCGTTGGCGATGTATTCGTCGATGGCAACTTTGGTGAGGTAAGGCCCTACCAACTTCAAAGCGGAAATGGCCAGAATCAGCACGAAAGCAACGGCGACCGCCAACTTGTAAGGAGAAAGATAGGCGAGAAGCCGCGCCATCAGCCGGCTGTCATAGGCTTTGCCGAGTACTTCTTCTTCGTGGTAGCTCATGGTTAAGAAATATCGACGCTCGCGTCCCGATTCTTCGGATTACTCCCGGCGGCTGACCTATCGCGCCGGGACCTCCCGTGAAAAGCGCGAGTAACATCAACCTTTTCACGGCAGTAGTTTTCACGGGAGTCGTTCTAACTCCTCCTCTAGAAGCTGCCTTCTATAAAGCCCAGCGTAGATGCCATCCAGTTCGAGAAGCTTCTCGTGGGTTCCCTGCTCGACGATACGCCCTCGGTCCAAAACGACGATGATATCAGCGTCCTTGATGGTGGAGATGCGATGCGAGACCAGCAGGGTGGTGCGCTGCCGTATAACCCCTCGGAGCTCGGAAAGGATCCGCTCTTCGGTTTCGGTATCCACGCTGGAAAGGGCGTCATCCAATATGAGTATGCGTGGATCGGTGACCAGCGCCCGGGCGATGGTGGCTCGCTGCCGCTGCCCTCCGGACAAAGTGATTCCTCTCTCGCCCACCATCGTCTCGAACCGAGCCGAGAAACCCGCAATGTCACCAGCGAGGCCGGCCACCTCGGTGGCCCGGGAAATCTCCTCGCCGCTCGCTGAAGGACGCCCGAAGGCGATGTTCTCGCCCACGGTTTCCGAAAAAAGAAAGCTCTCTTGAGGGACGTATCCCACCGCCCGCCGCAGCTCGGCGAGCGACCGTTTCCGCACATCCACACCGTCTACCAGCACTTGGCCTTCGTTCGTGTCATAAAGACGGGGGATCAAGCTCACCAGGGAGGTCTTGCCCGAGCCGATGCGCCCGACGAGAGCAACGGTCTGGCCGGGCTCGATCGAGAGATCAATATCTCTCAGGACGGAAACTCCGTTATAAGAAAAGCTGACTCCCTTTAGCTCGATACGACCCTCTAGCTCTCCCCGTACCGCGTCGGGTGCCTCCTCGAGCTCAGGCTCCTCTCTCCAAATGACGGCCAGTCGCTTCATGGACGCCGTGCCTCTCTGGTAGATGTTCACCACCCAGCCGAATGCAATCATCGGCCAGGTCAACATGCCCAGGTAGGCAATAAAGGCAACGAGCTGGCCCAGGGTGATCTCCTGCTTCACCACCATCCGTCCGCCCCACCAGAGCACCAGAGCGGAACCGATCCCTATCAGAACCGCGAGCAAGGGGTAAAAGGCACCCCATACCTTCACCAGATCGATATTGCATCGAAGGTACTTACGGTTCTCCTCTTCGAACTTTGCCTGCTCGTGCGCCTCCTGGGTATAGGCTTTCACGACCCTCATGCCGGAGAGATTCTCTTGCACCAGTGCCGAGATGTCGCTCATCTTTGCTTGAATCGCCTCGAACCGCTTGTGGATCAAAGCGCCGAACTTCTTGACCACAATGGACACAATCGGCATGACCGCCAGAGCCACCAGCGTCAGCTCGAAACTGATGGATATCATGAAGACCAGACAGCCGATTGTGATGATCGCTGTTTCAGCCGGGTACATGATTCCCGGGCCCAGCACCATTCGAACCGCACCAATGTCGTTGGAAGCCCTGGACATGAGGTCCCCGGTGCGCCACCGATGGAAAAAGGAAGGGCTCATGCGCTGGAGGTGAGCAAAGTAATCACCTCTCAAGTCGTACTCGACGTAACGGGAGACTCCGATGAGCAAGCGGCGCATCCAAAAACGGAAAAAGCCTTCCACCGCAGCAATGCCGACGACGAGCCCGGCGTAGAAGAGGAGTTTCTGACCCGTTATCGAAACCGTCAAGTCGTCCACCGTCATGCGCAGCACCTGGGGCATAAAAACACCAGCAGTTTTGCCCAGCACCAGGGCCACCATTCCCAGACCGAGCTGCTTCTTGTAGCGGGCCAGGTACGGCAACAGACGTTTGACGAGATCGCTCATGCCATTTCCGAACAGATTCTCACGAAGTATAGCACCGACAACATCTCGAAAAATGTGAGGGTAGGGTTGACAATTCTCCGGCGGGACATCAATCTCGATGTCTCGAGTCGAGGACAACCTTGAAGGCTGCTGGCTTTTGGGCTTCGGCGATAGCCTCTTCGGCCTTTGTAAGCGGGAAGGTCTTCGAGATGAGCCGAGGCTTGTCGCGCTTTACGTTGACGCCCATCTGGTCCAGCAAACGGAGTTTCGTTCTGCATCCGTCATGGAGTCGGGAACGTCCTTCAGCTCGATCTTTCCATCGAAGAAGACTGCCTGCACAACTAAATGCCCCGGCGTAAGCCGGGGTATTCTTATTCAATAAATCCCCGACGACAGTCGGGCACATCTTTGTCTCGGGAGAACACCAAGTTATCTTCGACCGCCGGATTCGAGTATCCCGATTTGCTCATCGACCAGCGATTGGTAGGCCACGTCGCCGACAGTCTCGAAAAGGGCCAAGGCTTCTGGCACCTTTCCCATCTCCTGCAAACAACGAGCTTGGTTGTACCTCAAATCCACCTCGTCATAGGGAGAGAAAGGATCCACCTCGTTGGCCGCTTCTTCGAAAGCAGAAGCCGCGGCTCGGTACTGGCCTCGCTCAAACAAACGCAAACCTTTTTCGAGAGAGCTTTCCGGTGCCACCAGCTTGCCGCTCTCGAACGTTCCCCTCCGGTAGAAAAGAGGGGCGTCCTCGCCGCCGGCGGAACCTACCAGGACCTCTTTGAGCTCAACCACCTTGCCGTTCGATAAAGTTACCGGACACCCTTCGAACAAGACTCCCTCTTGCCCGACGAGACGTAGCCCACGGCATCCCGACGGCTCTTCAAAGAAGAAGACGGCTCCTTCTCGTACAAATGAGGCACCATCCGGCTCGGCGGACTCGGGAGCCACCCACTCCACCGTGAGCTCCCCATGCTCATACTTCAGCACGAAGTTGAAATGGACCCTGTCGCGTTCACGAACGAAGGAGCGCTGGAGGGCGATCGACCACGATTCGGAGCCACCCGCAGACTCCGACACGCCCAACCGGAAAACGCCTTCATGTGGCCTCGCCTGATTGTCTATTTCCGAGTCCAAACTGCGAACCGCTGCGAGAAGCTGCTGGCCGTAGTCGGCATCTAGAGCGGATAGCGCCTGGGCCTTGGCCCCACCGGCACCGCGCAATCTGGCCAACTCGTTCAAGGTGTCGGTCTTCTCGGCGATGACCGCGTCGCGTAGCAGCGCGCGTGCCACTCGCTCCATTCTGTCGTAGGCGCTTTGTAGAGAGACAGGCCCGGCTTCGAGCCGATAGGCCGCATCGATCCATCGGTGCATGGCCTGACGCAAGCGCCCTCCTTTTTCGAGACGGTCCAGCTCCTCGAAGAGATCCGAGCCCTCACTATCATCCGCCTCATCCGGTGTCCCGATCCGTTCGAGCACAGCCGATACCACTTTACTAATCTCACCGGATCGAGGTTCGTTGCTCAAATCAATGCGAACTTGAAGCAAGCCTTCGCGGGCCACGATCAGAATCTCGCCTTCCGACAAGGGACGGTATTCCTTGGGCAACAAATCCAGGCGGCCCACCTCCATTTTCAACGCCAGGAGCCGGGCGATGCGACGGGCACTGACCAGATCCGCCTCCTCAACGAAGGTGGTCAGTACGAGGTCTTTCTTAGCCCCGCGGGTTTCACGGATCGCTCGGCTGAGTCCATCGAGCTCTTCACTGCAACGATTGCACCCGGCGGCGGGTAGATAGAAGGCCAAGAAAGCTCCTGACTGGTAAACCTCGGTGGACACCACCATCCCCCGGGTGGAAGCAACCCGAACCTCTGGCAAAGCACCGACTCGAGCCTGCACGGAGGGAAAATCGGGCACCACCTCCAGATCGATACGCTTTTGATCGGTAAAGGCCTGAAGAGCATCCCGGCTGGGAAACGCACCAGTTGCCACCAACTCCTGTTCAATAGAATGCTGATCTGCATCCGGAGCGAAAAAGGCAACGAGCAATGCGTCGACCTTTTCGGCCGGGCTCAGGTCGGCGTGGGACGCCATCACCAGGTGAGGCTTGGCGGACGAAGTCAAGCGAGCAGCACGCGAAAGTGCCTTGCGAGCCTCGATCCAGCGTTGCTGGTTGGTAAGAACCCGACCCAGAGTCAGAAAATAGTCGGCGCGGCGCGTCCGATAGGCCGAGCGCGCTTCTGCAATCATCTCGTCGAACAAAAGGCCCTTTTCCGGCCGCTCGGCGATTTCTTGCTCGGGGATGAAACGCCGGGAGATGGAAAGTGCTTCACGGGCAGCCGCCTCGGCACCGGACGCATCGCCTTCGGCAAGCAAAGCAAGAGCCCTACCGTGGGCTTGCTGCGCCTGCTCGACCGAGCCGGCCCAGGCCGGAAGCGCAGCCAGCAATAGGCCGGCTAAAATGTGCTGGTATCGCATAGGGTGGGATGACCTCTGGTTCTCGGCTCGGGATTCAGTCGGCGTCAGCGGTGGATTCGCCCAGCGTCTTTCCGTAGATGCGACGATACATCATCTCGTTTCGAAGCACTAGCTTCACATAGTTACGTGTTTCCGTGAAGGGAATCTCCTCGATGAACTCTTCTGAGTCTAGACTGAGATCCATCGCCGTCCAAGCTTTCACCCGGTGAGGGCCCGCATTGTAGCTCGCCAGAGCATAGTCCCACCGATCCCCGTAGCGGTCCATCACTTGCCTCAGATAGTGGGTACCGTAGCGGATGCTGATATCGGGATCATGGAGGTCTCGCGTTTGATAGCGCCGACGATGATCTCTTGCGAGTCTGCGACCGGTGTAGGGCATGATTTGCATGAGACCTCGCGCACCGGCGGGAGAGCGCACCTGCGGATTGAACGTCGACTCCTGGCGGATGAGGCCCAACACCAAGTAAGGATCCACCTGGTGCTCCTTGGAGTGGCGCTGAATCATCTCCCAGTACTTCAGAGGATAAATGATTTCCCACACCTCCTTCGGGAGCAGATCCCCGGCGGCCGAGATATGAAAAGGATAGGCCCGACGCATGGTAATCATGGCTTCGCGATACCGTCCCTGTTCGTAAGACAGCCAGGCCAATATGGCGAGGAAGGCGGAGTCATCGTCGGCACCCTCGACCGCAAGCTCGGCCTCTCGCTCCGCATCCTTGTGAAGGCCCACTGCAAGGAGGTGGCCAATGCGTATTTGCCGATCGGTACGCAAAACCCGAAACGCATCAGCGAGCTCGATGTCTCGACGCTCCGGTTCCATACCGACGGCGGGTAGCTGCTCCCCGCGCAACCGCGCCAAATGCTCACCAGCCCGTCGACCGTAGTAGGTGTTCGCATAGCCGAGGAGAACCTGGCGATAAAGGGGTGCGGCTCGATCCGGTCGCCCGAACGCCTGGTAGGAGCGCGCCCCCCAATAGAGGAACCTGGGGAGCTCGTCCGATTCCGGATGCTCCCGTGCGGTTTGAACGAATCCTCCCGCCGCCTGGAAATAACGGCCCATCTTGTATTGCATCCATAAAACCCGCCACCGCGCATCGACAACATACTTGCCGTGGGGAAAATCCCTGGCTAGACGCTGGTAATATTTGAGCGCCTCGACGTTTTCGTCTTCCGCCACGTGGGATCGAGCCAGGCTCCAAAGTGCCTCCTCCGCCCAGGGACTCTCAGGATCCAGCTCCAGGACCTGGTGAGCCCGTTGCCGATAGGTCTTGGGCTTTCGAAGTCGCCGAGCCGCTTCTCCCCTGTAGAAAACGGCTTCGGGCTTTAGCTCCTCTTTCTTGATTCGGGACAGAGTCTTCTCGGCCGAGCGATTCTGCCTCCTCTTGTATTGGCAGACACCTCGTCGTAGATGAACCAGTTCTTCGTCCGCTTGATGCGGAAAGCGCTTCAACAACTGGCTATAGTCGGCGTAGGCTTCCCGGAAGTGTCGAGCCTCGAACAGTTTTTCTGCTCGCGCCCAGGCTAAGCGATAGGCGGCTTCTGCACTTCGCTGCGGTCTGTATTTCCGTAAGGAAGCAAGCTTTCGTTCTGCGCTCCGAGAAAGTGGATGGCTTGGCCTGTCGTAGTAAAGCGCCTCCATCAAACGGGCGGCCTCCGGTTGTTCCCCCAAATCGCTGAGCACTTCCCCGAGAGCGAAGATGGCCTCACCCCGCGAACCGGCCCTGCCGGTATTCAGTATCCGGCGAAACTGGTGGGCCGCTTCGGTCTTGGCTCCTTCGCTCACCAGCAGACGACCGAGCTGGAGTCGTGCTTCATCGATCAGAACGAACTCGGGGTAGCTTTCAACGAGACGGCGCAGGGCGTTACGGGCTCGGCTTCCCTCTTGATCTCGACCGACAAAGTACAGCGCGTAGGCGGAAAGCTCGGTCGAGGCAATGGTGGGCGAAAGGAACCGTTCTGCGGCTTCGTCCCGGCGCTTCGCTTTTCGAAGCGCCACTCCCGCAGCGAATGAAGCGAGTCCCCGGGTTAGCAGAGGCTCGTCGGCGCTATCGGAGATCTGGACAAGCTCTCGAATCTTCGCCTCCGTTGGAGCTCCTTCTTTTTGGACAATATTCGACAGCCGGAGGACTTCCGTCTCAGGGTGACGCAGGATCTCCCAAGGAAGGCGGTTCGCGCCCTCTGTCTGATTCAGGTCCGACTCTCTCGTGGGAGGTGCGGGAGGATTCATAGAGGCGACGAAAAGGCCGAGCACGAGACCCACAAGAAAAATCCCGCCCAAGATCGGAACTACTCGCGGGAGGACGGCCGGTCTCATAGACGCTTATCTCCGCTCCTGGTTCTGAGCCCGACCCAAGCTGCCAAGCCCAGAATCCAACATTAAATGTGTACTTGACGGCCAAAATCCGCCATTTCCTGATACAGCAATCAAGGAAGGCATGAAGCCGGGAGAGATCCGTGGGAAGGCGCTTTGTCTATTTAAGATTGCCCCAGAGCCCCGGCATCTCCATCCGCGAGGATACGCACAAGCTCATCTTTGAAGTAATCGGGTGGAGCGTCGGGATGCCGTTCGCCGTAGAGCTTGCGGCTTCGATCGATGTCATCCCTGAGCTGCTGATAGAGGTCCCGGCTCTTTCGCCCTTGCATGACCTTGGCCTCGTTATAGAGCTTGATCTCGGAGACCAAAAGACGAGCGAATCGCTTGGCATCATCGTGTTCCTTATCGCCCACAGCAGGGGCCGGTGGCGCAGCCGGCGCGGCCAGCGGAGGAGTCGTCGGGCTCTGAGGTTGAAGATCACTCGCATGGAGCAGGACGGTACCGGATTCCTCGCCTTCCATTTCTTCCACTGCCGGTTCCGATGCCATTGGTGTCGGTTCCGGAGTCATCATTGCCGGTGCTCGCACTCCCGGGGGAAACGTCTGTTCTTTAAGCGACTTACCCTGCTCAGGCTGAGCTCCGGATTCCGGTCGGCCACCTTTGGACAAGCTGATCAAATCAAGCAGCTTGCAGGCATAATGCACCAGCACCTCGACGGCTTCGCTACCGAGCAGAGCTTCACGAGAGTCACCACTATCCGCGTAGACCACCGCGGCGATTCGGTCTTTTAAAATCATCGGCATCGCAAAGATGCTCGAAGGCAGCACGTTGCCTAACTTGGACAGCAGTTGCACGTTCTCGCGGTGGGCGGTGCTCTCCCCAAGAAAACTCTGTCGAGATGCAATAACGGCGCGAAAGACGGTATCCGCGTTAGAAGGCACCGACATTCGTTTTATCGCGTCATTGCTGAAGCCGGGACTCTGGTCGAAACCGTGACCGAGCCAGCCGATGCAGGCGCCTCCCTTGAGGACGAACAAGGCGACTCGAGGTACCAACTGAGACAGTTCCTGAACCAAACAGGTGAGGACATCGGTAAGAGAGCTACCCTGGTCGAGACGGACCATGGACTGGTGCACCAAGGAAATGCCTTCATTTTGGGCACCGCCATCCCCCGACTTCGACATTTCGCCGACAAAACCGACGATCTTGGTCTCGTCTATGTTCTCCTCGTACTTGGCCATGCGCTCTTGAAGTGCATCGAGCTGACGGTTGACCTGGTCCTGGATGCTTGTCACCTCACCACGCAGATCGTTTGCCCAACTAGAGACAAGAGAATGGAAAAGTGCGAGCACCTTGGCGCGAAGCTGGTCCTCGTTCATCGGTCGTCCTCTTTGGTTGATAACAAAGACACCACTTCCTGTGGGAATTGTGAAGACCTTCTCAGTCTTAGACTTGCACAGATATCGCGATTATTATCTGATAGTACTGAGCGTAAGTCAAGGTGGATAAAGGCGTTCTGCGGCAGAACACCGATTCAGGGTCAACGGAGGCTGGCTGTCTGTTTGATACCATCACGAAACGGATCTATAGTTTAAGTTAGCAGTAGTCCTCTTTTGGGGGCGCACTGGGTTCGACGGGGGTAATTGAACCCGAAGCTGCGTGCCGAGGTCCGCCTCTCGTAAAAAGGGTGGAAACAACACAACTGCCGACAATCAGTTGGCTTTGGCTGCATAGACGGCCACGTCCTCTGCGACCCCGCCTGTTGGGTCGTAGAAGGGCGACGCAAAAGCAGGCTGGCTGAGCCACCGGGCCCCGGGCGGTCCAGCGAGAACACAGGGGATAGCGACCGTTAGCTCCTTGCCGGCTCCTGACTAACGGAAGCGAAAATAATTGGATCCGGATATGCACGTAGATGCTTCGCGTGAAGATCCTCGGACGCGGGTTCGATTCCCGCCGCCTCCACCAGCCTTCGCTGACGCATTTTATCCTATAGCTACGGCTGGCAGGCCAGCGAAGGCTGTCCGCCGTAGTCATACATGTAGTTCACATAGACGAAGGCGGCTAGGC
>SDBT01006687.1_pt1 | contig 19075 bp, 35 predicted proteins | sample 2277101 | NCBI WGS metagenome assembly SDBT01 (sample SAMN10404973, study PRJNA504765) | marine sediment metagenome | isolation source: marine sediment core GS10_PC15, 103 cmbsf | place: Arctic Ocean: Southern Knipovich Ridge | collected 2010 | reverse complement strand
AAGCTGGCTATAGAAATCCTTTTCCTTATGCTCTTCATAGAACATATCAACAAGTTCTATATTGAATTGAAAGAATTCCATATCTATAATATCAAAATTGATTTCAAGGATACTTATAATATCTCCGACTTTGAATCGACGAAACGCATCAGGCTTAATTAGAAACATCGTCGTCTCCTAAGAAGGGGATTCCATTTGACTCACAAAAGGTAATTAACTCCTCACGGATAATCCTGCGGTGACTCGAACCCGGTAACTTCCTCCCCAGGATCCCCATGTCCACCCATTTCCGGATCATCGAGGGGGAAACACCTGTCAGGGCTGCTGCTTGTGTTGTTGTTAACACCATTTGTGTTCTCCATTAAGTAAAGAGTATGATTGTCTTTGGTTACTGTTCTAGCGAATTTGAAGCCGTTCTTCTTGAGCATGAGTTGACCCCCGAGGTCTTCCTCGAAGACTACACATGCTGTGATCAATCCACGGCTGAGAACGGAGTTGATCAGTGTCGTCCCAATGCCTTGGCGTCTAAAGGACGGAGTAACTGCAAGCTTGAGAATCAGAAGCTCCTCTTCTTTATGCTTCCATGAGATAAAAGCTACAGGTCTGCCGTCTGCGACATAGACATAGGTATCTGTGGTCAGGAATTGACGAGTCTTCCAAACATTAAAGTCGTAGCTCTTGATATCAACATCATGAAGGTACGGCCCATCAGCGGGTTCGGTGTATCTTATCATCGGCATGCATTCAAGAATTTAGAGAACGGGTCAGTCCCACATAAGGTCTCTGCCTTCTTGTCCAAGAATTGACAATGTTTCTGTGACTCAAGGTGGGTCATTCCCTTGAAGAAGTGACCGCCCGTGATACAACCCCAAGCATAACAGTAGCGCCCCAATAGCTCGAATTGGTGACTGGCACTGATGATAGCCCTATGCCGCGCAATCAGAAGATGCCCCTTGGCTGATTTCGTTATCTGGTCTATGCCTGACACTAGCTGCTCGGAGCCCACGTCTTCTCCCAGGAGCCAAGCATACGTGGCTAACTGTCCGGCCCAGAGTGGCGAGAACTTTTCAAGAGGGTAGGCGGCGTTGATCTGAATACCCTTGTGAGTGTCAATGACACACTTGTCGTGGCACATCCCGTGCTTCTTATGACTCTTTCCCAACAACTGGATGTAGCCGGCCGTCGGTGAGGCTTGAGAGCAGTATCCATTAACTTTCCAATCTAGGATGACTCTAGCGCCTTCCTCGTTGACAAAGAATATATCTGGTTTGCCAAGGAGCGGCACGGTGCCAGCTTGACCACTTATAAGGCCCCTGATAGTGAACTCAAACCTCGGCTCCCCGATGGCAGTCTTTAGCTCCAGCATCATGCTGGCCAGTGCTCCGCTGGACTTATAGACGTCGAAGCATTGTTTGCCTGCCTCGTAAGCCCAATCTCGCCAAAGTGGCTCGACCTGCTCGTCAAAGATCGTGCCAAAATCATACTGGTTGTCCTTTCCAAAGTGTCCGAATAGGGCATAGTGAATGTATGACTTGGCATACGCGTCGAAAGCCGAGCCGACAGACATCGGCTGTGTCTGAGGCGATCGTGGTGGTCGATTCTCCGCCATGTAGCGGAGGTAATATTCTTCCTGACTCCCCTCAAAGCACTTTAGGCTTGAGGGACTCATGTACTCTGGCAATTTCATACCTTTACTCCTTGAGTCTGCATGTACAAGGCCAACTCTGCGATGGGCACGCTCCACCGCTCGCCATGTACGTCTAATATAGAATGTGTGTCTGATATGCATATCACAAAGGCGCCCAAAGGGGAACAGGAGATACACATTGTGTCCTCAGTCTTAACCTCTCTTCCTGAATTTTGAATGAGTACTGCTCTCATGCTTTCCTCCAGTATCTAGCTTCCTTAGGAACTCCGTCATCGCTAAGCTCGCGATACTTATAAGTTATTTGTGAGCCTATAGGGAACATAGGGTTCTCTATTTCATTATTAACCTTTTCGCCCGGAGTATCCTTTCCAAAGTCAGAAGCACTCTCACGGGACCCAGCTAACCAAACCATCTCACGTTCAGCATCAGTGAAGCCACTGAGTTTGAACTCATGACCATTCGTCTCCAAGATCAAGGCGCCCATCTTGCCAAGCAGCTTCGAGCCTTTATCTGTTTCCCGGCCCCACGTATATCCAATTACCGTGCCTTCAGCATCGTGGTGTGGCTTATACTTCAATACGTCTTTAGAGCGGCAGGCTTGCCATGGTGTATCAGGATGTCGCAGAATGACGCCCTCGCCGCCAATCTGTAGCACGTATTCGAGGAATACATTGATGTGAGCCTCAGCAGCTTCTGTGCCCATTGGCGTCTTGGTTTGCGGGTGAAGCGTCACATTAGGTCGAAGGCCAATAATCTTTAACAACTGCTCATAGCGAGCCTCGAATCTCTTCGAGATAGGTTCAAGTAATTCTAAATTAGTATGGGCAAGCCAGAACTTCCAGGCATCTTCCGTAATAACCTTAGTGAAATTCGTGTTGCTGATAAGGCCAGGGTAAAAGATGATATTGGCATCAATCAGGTCAAGGACCATATAATCTATTTCGCCCCACTCCGCGTCCTTGTCCAGAGATCGGACAACTGATGTAACTTCTTGAAACCGGCCGGGGCCAGCCCATAGCTCACCGTCCAGTATGTGGCCTTCGGGCAAGTGGTTCAGGAACCAGTCGGGTGCATGCAAAGCATGGCCGTACCGGGACCAGAGTCCCGTGGCGATCTGCTCTTTCTTGAAGCGCCCGTCCTTCTCAGTGTTAGCCCAAGGCACCTCGGCCGTGGGCGTGCCTCGGCTGGCTCCGCCGTCCCAGATCGCCCGCATCCCGTCTAGCTTCTCAGAGATGCACATCCCAGAAATGCGGTGCTTCTTCATATTCAATGTATGTGCAAGTTGTACGAATTCCCGTTTCATGATATTGCCTGTATAAAATAGATCAACAAGGTAAGTCCAATGATAAAACATAAGACAAAGGTTATAGCAAGGGATGCTATATCATCATTGGGCTGTTTCATACTGATTCCAATATCAGATAGAGTATGGATAACATAGACCCAACCAATGTTAAGGCCAATATGAAGAGAAGCTTCTTCCGGGCTACAGCATCAAATCTTATTGTAACATACTCTAAGAGCATTGCGAGTGGGATAAAGATCATTGCTATACTGACACGCATAACCATCTTTACATGTTTCATGATATTCCTTTAATGATGCTACCTATCAGAGCGGCAGCGAAGAGTAGGAAGGCCAAACACCACAGTATCTTTTCATTACGTTCACTCATTTGAATGCCCATTCTATAATAAGATCAATACAATTCACAAGCAGGGCTGCGCACCCAGCAAGAGCTAAGAGAAGCGAAATACCTACAACCAGTTCAGTGAGCATCTTCATACTAAAGGTTCCTCTAACCAGTCAATGGTATCTTCAATGAGTTTGAGTTCAATTGCTTCTCGAGCCTGGACGAGGGCATCTAGCATCGCGAACGGATTAGCTGGGTCTAAGGGTCGCCCGATGCTGGTTGCCCTGAGAAAGTTCAGGCGTTCGGTAAGAATCTCGAACTGGGTAGTGTCTGGGTTCTTGTGGTATCGTCTAGCCCATGCCCGGAAGCAAGGCTGACATAGGGAACAGGGGATTCCCAACAGTGCATGATCCTCGGCGGCTTCATACGCCTCACATTTCTCGCATGTTTCACTCATCCCATTCCTCTCTAAATCTAGATTCTATAGCTTCAAGCATCTTGGATGCTTTCCAGTCAGTTAAGTCCAGTTCGATCATAGCCTCTTTATTGGTTAGACCAGCTAGGCGGAGATCCATGTACACTTTTTCCATTGGTGTCTCGGCTGCATGCCGCAGGCTATCCTCGATCGCTACTGTCTCAGCAGGCCCCATTGATTCTGATATCGCAAAGGTCTGCGGGTCAATCGCAACGCGATGAACATCATCAAGCTCGTGTCTCCTGCTCGACCGTGTCGGGATTTTAATCAGCGGCTTCCCTTCCCTAAGAAAGTCTTTAATAGCGTTGGTCGCGATTGTCCTTATCAGGTCTCTTCTTTCTCCGTCTATGACGTGTTCCCTTTCATCCAGGATTTCAATGACTGCCACATTAACAAGTTCATCTGGCTCCGTGCGGGTCTTTCTCGCATACCATTTTGCAACATCACGGATCTCTACAAGATCCTCATCGAGTAACTGCATTTGATTCCAATATCAGCTAGTGAACAAACGTATATGTTCGGGCTTCAATCCATACCCTATACTACCATGCCACGCAAACCGGTACAAGGTATATTTATGTATCCTCTGAACACTTGTTCACCAACCAGATCTCCTTAGTATTGAAGCTAGCTATAGCGCCCTGGTTAGGGCACCAGAAGCCCTTGAAAGGAATATAAGCTACAGCGTGATTGATACCAGTATCAGAGACCCCAAGATGAACCCCCAAAAGCGTCTTAGCGTACTCGAAGAACTCATCTTCAACATCGATGGCCGGGCCGTGCCCATTGGTCAAACGAGGGCCACGTCCCACGGGCATAGCTGAGTAGTTGAGTTTCTGTAGTGCGTTGTTGATCTCCTGTATATGAAAGCCCCTACGGTCAAGAGGACTTGGGGCATCAGGCCACACTATCTCCGAGCCGTCGTGACCAATCAGTTCAACCAGTTCCTTTGGGCTGATGCCCATGCAATATGCGAAAGCAGAGGGCAAACAAGACCAGTTATTCAATTTGTCCATAACAAGTTCCTTTAATTCAGGGCAGGATAAGTCCCAGCCGTATTCTTTGTAAAGTGATTTCACGATATCAGCACAACTTCTACAACGTCCCTCTCGTTTGCAGTAGGCACATTTATCCTTCATAGATCTCAATACCCATGACTAGGCATTGGTACTCTGCATCATAACCAATTCCGATACTGGCATCATTGTAAAAGACTGGACTATCATGTAGAAAGTATTTGCCAGTGTACTTACAGATCATATTAGAGAAGAAGCGTGCTGCAGCTTCCATAGAGGTTCTTCCCGGAATATTAAAAGACAAAGTATGGGCCGTCTCATTAGTATCCACTACCGGCTTCATGCAATATCCATCAAGTCTATCTATCAAAGATAGCTTAAAGTCTTGTTCTGCTGATTCATTCATATGACAGTCTCCTCTGTGAGTGATTGGTAATAGTAAGTATGTAAGAACCCAAGTTCAGTGGACAAGCCGCAGGCTTGCATCTGCCAGAGCCAGTATATGCGGCCAGTGCGGCCGTTCCCGTCGGTGAACGGGTGCAGTGCCTCGAACCACTTGTGCGCCTCGTAAGGCGGTGCAGATGATTCTAGAAGGTGCTGAAGGTCTAGAATCATCTCGGGCCCACCCTTGGGGTGGCCTTGGACATCCATGCCCGGCTGGGTCCGAAGAAGGGCGTCGGGTTGAAAGGCATTGCACATCTGACAAAGGTCCGCGACCTCTATTTGCCGAAGGCTGAGAAAGGCACGGGCCTTAAAGATCGCATCCTTCGTTGACCTACCGAAGATGCCTTTTATCTTGTTCGACTCACGAAGGAACCGGCACAAGTCGCAGCAGAGCCACTTGTGAAGAGTAAAATTATCTGTTGGGTGCCCACAAGAGTTACAAGGTTCTGTCATGGCATAAAGTCCTTTCCATTATACTTGAGAGTGAAGCAGCCCAGGTGGGCATCAATCTCAGTGATTTCAATATCATTGTCTTTCAGAAGTTCGAGTCCTTGTTCTGTATCATATGTGTCTATACCCTCCCGCATCGCCCTGTGATAGACCACCTGGATTATGCCTGCTGCCATAATCAAAGATGCTTCTTTCAAGTCGGGCGGCCTTGGAGTCACCAAGGTGGAGCCTTCTGAGGAATGCTGACAGGTTACCAAAGCTATTTCTATCTCGGACACATATGGTTGGTTCCAGCCGGCACTGATTATTATCCCCTCCGGGGATACCAGGATGGCGCCTAGTTGGTCCGGTAGGTCACTGAACGTCGCGTAAAGGTACGCGTGCTTTAATAGTCTCTGCATCGAGTAGTTCCTCTCTCATGATCTTGATTTCCTTGGGGGCATCGATTCCGATCCTGACCGTCTGGCCAGAGACGCGGACGACCGTGATAATGATATCAGGGCCAATATAGATGCGTTCGGATGGCTTTCTACTAAGTACAAGCATGGTACTCCTAATCTAACTTAATGGTGTAGGTGAGCTTGAAAATATCACCCCTGGTTGCGATTGTTGGTATATGTACGGGCCTCGGTGAGAAAAGACAGCGTCTGTCTTTGTCCATGAACTGGATAGAAACTACCTTCATACCAACTGGTGGATTGTGGTAGTCTACATTCATTACACACTTGAGTGGGTCCTTACTCAATACTACCTTCGTAAAAAGTCGCGTTCGCAGCTTATTGCCGTCCGAGTCGCGTAAGATCAATTTACACTGCAGGAAATCCAGTTCAGTGTAGCTCAGGTACTTGGCTCGCTCAATGAAAGACTTTGCATCCTGCGGAACCTGAATATCGTCTTTGGCGAAGACAGGAATGATAGAAGCCGCAACAGCCACAGGGACTAGGGCCAAGGATTTTAGGACGTCTCGTCGTTGCATATTACTTCCTTTGCTATCCAGTAAAGAAGAATAAAAGACACAGGGGAAAGATTATCATGGTCTCTCCATTTTGTATGTGCAGTGAAAGGTGTCATTGTTGACAAGGCAGCATTTGAAGGACTGCGGTGGAAATGGCACCTTGCCATCCTTGTCCACAAACTGCATGGCTGTTATGGTTACTGCTTGGGTCACACGGTGAAAAGACATCAACATGACAGGAAAGTCGGCTCCGCCGATGTGGGGCTGAACGGTATGTAGGCTGCCGCTGTGGCAAGGCCAGTAGTCTTCATGAAGTCTCGTCTGTCTATCTGGTCTCTTCTGCCCATTTTAATATCCTTTCTGAGCGAACCGCAAGGTAGCCAACTAGAATTAGACGTTGCTGGGAAATGGGTATGTGCTTGATCAGGTCAAAGACGTGCTCGATGATATCATTATCAATCTGATGCAACCGCTCTAGAGCTACGGGAGCATCGGATGGTTCCCAGGTCAGAGTAGGAAATCTGTGCACTACTACTGCGCCGTCCCGGTATGCTTCTAGCTCTTGTTGATCCATAATTCTATCTCCCGTTCAAGAGTGACATTCATCGTATGCATTATCAATCCTTTTATTAAGAATTAACATGTACTGTGTCATAATGTTACATTGATTGTAAATCAACAGATCATTATTACCAAGCTTGATTTTATCTACCAGAAGATTGCGTCTGTATTCCAGTTGCCGCTTCTCTTCGATTAGTTCGGCGTACTCGTTCATTTCATTATTCTCCATAAAATGTAACCCAGCAATAAGATAGGGCCACGAGTGTAGGTACGGGGAAATCATTGACTATGGCTCCCATGATAATATCTCCCTATCTAGAGACTGAAAGTACTTGGTCATATGGTAAAGACGCTCAGCATACATACAGATGTTATCATATGTGTGGGCGTACCATTTAATCTTGATTTCAAGATCATCCCGCTCTTCGATTACGTCTCTTTGCCAGGCTAGCATGCTTGTACCCTTTCTTCAAGTACGTGTCTAGTATCATGATTTCTCCTTTAGGTAGCCATATGCTTGGGTGTCAGTTAAGGCTAAAGGCTCAGGTATGTATATTCTAGTTCTTAGTCCTAAGCAGAGCTTCTTCAGCTCGGCCCTAGATCCCTCGAAGTCCAAGATCCTGACCTTAATTCGCTTCTTGATTTCAATCTCAATCGTGCGGTCATCAAGGACTTTCATCACGTCGCACTGATCATTCCATCCTGGTTCGCGTCTTGTCATCTTTCCTCAATTCTTCAATTGTAGTATTGACTGCGTAAAGACAAGCAGCATCCCACCTTGTTGTGCTGCTATCCGTGGGGTAGGACCATCCAGTCCCGTGTATGCAGTGGTTTCCCACCATTCTTCAAATGGTGTCATATTCTCTCCCATTCCACGAAGGTGACTAACTCGTTAGCGGGCCAAAAGGCAATACCCGCCTTGACCAATTCATCTTTGAGTAGATCAAAGCCATTCGGGTGATGTATCTGTTTGATAGTGATATCAATGTACATTCCGCCGGAGCACAGGACCGCCGGCTCGGCCTTGAAGTGGTGAACGCCCTGCATAACCAAGGCGGTAACGTCCTTAGTGATGGCATTGTTCAGTACCTCAATATTTACTTTAAGAGCTTGCAAGTAACTTACCATAATGGGTTCTCCTAGGCCGAGTCTCGGCTTACGGTTCTGAAAATCAACGGGACGCCGCTCTAACCATTGTTCATGTGGCATTGGGTCTCTTCAAGTCTGTAGGCCAAAGGATCGTTTGACAAACATAAGCGGCATCTTCAAGGGTCTCAACCGGAAAACCAATTGCTTCCGAAATCATCGGGTGATCATGGATATTGCCTTTCTCCATAATCGCCACCAACGGGGTGCGGTTCTGATAGGCCCATGCAATTTCCATACATGTCCCGATTGATACTCTGGTCGTGCCAAGAATATTGACGAGTACTATATCGGACCGTATGCAGTCGAAGAAGTCCCTAGTCATAATGCCCCGAGACGAGGCCAAGGGGCCAAGTTCAGGGTAGGCCCCATTGATAACACTCTTGGATCTAAGGAATTCTTTTCCCCGCATCGGGGAGAGACACTGCACTGATTCTGGCATCAAGTCTGTAAAAGTCTTGCGCCAGTCTGTACACTCATTGTAATCGCAACCCGAGATGGGCCCCGCCAAGTAAATTCTCATTTCATTGCCTCCAAAAATGTGTACCAGTTAGCTGAATCAAACAGCTTCCTGTATTCATACTCCGTGGCCGCTGTCAGAATCCAGATCCCACTAGATCCAGCGGAGATAATTGGAAAGTGCTCCAACTGTGCCGCAGTAAATTTATACTTGAGAGGATTCTTGACCTCTATCCATCTTTGCTTATAGCGGGGATGAGTACAGTAAAGGTCAGGAAATCCCCGTTGGCACTCGTTGCCATGAGTGGGCATGACATGCCATTCCCGAATCCGAAGGAAGTCTTTGATCGCGTCTTGGATCTTAGCTTCCGGTCCGCGCTTTGATCGCTGTTTGAGCGGCCTCATAAAGAATCCCCATAGGAAAGGAAACGCAGCCAATCCGGTTGCGAATGTCAGGTGAAACATCTTCGATGTCAATCTGATTGATCTCTTCGACTGCCTCTAGGGGCTTACCCTGGAAGTAATCAACCATATGGTAGGCGATGCCAATAGAGAGACAGCAGCAACCATTCGCAATGATACCAATATCAAACATTATGCCCGTCGAGTCTACCTTCAGTAGGACTGTCATTTGGTCGCCGCAGACCTTCGACTTCTGCTTGACCTTGATTGTCTCCTTCGTTACTTTTACCTTTGGTAGGCCCCCTCTCCATCTCTCCACTACTTCGTAAAGATCCAGTGGCTTCAGCGAGGATGAGAAGCTGGATCGCAAGGACGCGCTCTCCGGAAAGGATGGCTTCAACGGCTCGTTGATCATAGTATCCACAATCTCCGACGTCGGCAATGACTCGGAACGGTCCTGGGAGTCTTGGGTCTGGGCACACATCTTTAATTACCTTCCTCAATAGAGTCTTCGTAATCGTCTTCATAGCTTGGAACTTCCTTATTGAAAAATCCACCCGGTACGTTAGCCCGCCAATACGCTCGAAGGGCTGTTAATGACTTATCCAGAATCTTCTGTTCCCTCAGCCCTGTTACTCCCATCATTGAGTAGGTCATCCACATGCTCTCGGGCACCAATTCTCTTGCTGCGCAAACGGCTTTCCACTCGAGCTGCGTCGGCAGATAAATAATAAAGTCCAAGACGGCATGAAATAGTGGCGCACCCAGTAAGTGGGTTTCCCCTGTTGGCATCTGGTGCTTTATTCCCGACAGGGTTAGAAAGAAGGTCAATTTGTCTAGCAATTTCACAAGTTCTGCAGTTGAGTCGCGCATCAGTTACCTCGTTAATAAGCTCTAATTTAGTTAGTCTTGACCAGAATGGTATGTTGTAATGTCTGGCTGCCCGTCGTAACTCTCTTAGAGAAAGTTCACCAGGGTCACGATTCAAGAGAATAAAGAACTTGATTATATCAACATCAAGTGACTCGATTCCCAATTTCAACATTCGGAAATCAACGGCTGCCTCATATGCTCTCTCGAATTCTATGGTTTCTAAGATGCGGTCCAGCATCCTCAACTTAAGGTAAAACTCATGTGCGTCTTCTCGAAGCCTGTTCAAGAGCATGACTTTGATTCCTTTATCAAGTAATAGACCATCTGGGTGAACCAGATCATGTTGGTAATGAACAGACCAACGGCTCCGGCGACTGCCAAATCTTGGCCTAACGTGTCCAAGTAATGGATATTCCATGCTGACAACACTAAGAGGAATACCATAAAAGATATACTTATCCCTCTGACCTCTTTGTCGTGGTAGAGGGCGAGCACATTAAGCAGAGTAAAGAGGGTGGCCGCTATTCCAAAACAGCCGTGGATTGCGTCGTTCATTTCTGACTCCAGTCTTTCAAATCGCTATTCCAATCGATCGCAATTAAGGGTACTGCTTCGCGGTAAGACTCTACTTTGTCGTGAACAATCTTGGCTACCGCCTCTTTTAATTCGGGGCGGCAAGGAACCATTATTTCATCGTGTACATTTAAGGGTTTGACTTGCCATGGGGCAATGCCCGACGGCTGTAGGTCCCAAATTGCTCGCTGCACTGATTTCGTTATCACGGCCCCGGTACTTTGAATTACGTGATTTGCGGCAGCCCGAAGGTTGGCTGCCTGAATCTGAAAAGCAGCACCATACAATGCAGAAGCAGTAGCTCCGCCCGCCGTCTGTTCCCGGTCGTTGCGGGTAACTTTGAGCTTGACTGCCTTCCACGGATTCTCGTTGGCTAGGTCGAATAGCTCTTTGCATATCCTGTTCTCCAAAGTAAAGTATCTCTTGAAGCCCAGACTGGACTCGATGTAATCTTTAGGATCTTTCCATATAACCCTGGTACCAATTCCATTCGGTTGCTTCATTGAACAGAACATTTCTTCAATCTTGGCCCGAGCACGAGCTACGCCGGGAAAGCGTCTCTGGAAATTCGCATACGCTTTCTCAGCGACCTCTGGATCGATGCCTTGATTATTGACCAAGGTGTTGAAGTCCCCGCCATAAAGCATGGCAAAGATTCCACTCTTGCCCTTGGTGTACATGTCATTCTCAGTTCCCTTACTCTTGAGGATGTCGGCATATGTCTTTCCGGGGAAGATTTCCATACCGAAAAGGCCGTGTAGTTTGTACGTGGCTTCTAGGGTTCCGTCGCATTCGTCACAAACTACTTCCTTATTCTTCTTGTCCCAAATCTTACCAGTCGCATCGCAACGCTCGCAAGGCTTCTTCTCTGTCAAAGCCCTTCTCAATTCAGCATCTTCGTAGACCGCTTCGGCAAGCACGACCTCGAATGAGACAAAGTCACCACCAACAAGCACTAGGTCCTGATCGGCCAGCGTGAAGCAGCTACGAACCTCGGTCGTGCTGTTAATCCCCTGAGCATTCAAGCCATCCGTGCCAGACATCCTCGAAGAGAGAGTACCAATGACCGTAAAGCTAGCATGAAAGCGATCAGCACTGATAAGCTTATCATAAATCTCAATCCTCTTCTTTGCTTGACGAGCATCGCGAACTTCCCTCGCTCTACGAGCGGCTGGGTGAACCCCAGTATGATCACACTTCTCACAGCCCTCACCGATACAATCACATTGCCACTTGCAGATAGCCTCTAGTGTCTTCTTGTCCGTGGCCTTGATGCCAATTTGCTCTTGAGGGTCTGTTACCTGAAACAGGTAGGTCTTGACTGACTTTGGCCCCATAGGAACCCCGGCCACTTGCTTCAGGGCTTCAATCCGAAGAACGCCAAGAGCATCAGTATCAACAGCAAAGCCGCTCCAGCGCAAAGCCCCAACCATACAAGCAAGTATTGAATCGTCGTCTCCAAAATCAGGCTGCCCAAAGTGATGCCATAAATCACGAGTATACTTAACATCGTCAGCTCCATATTTTCTAGCTAATCGGTTAAATGCCCAATGGTTTGCATGCTGGGCGATGTGAACAGGCCAGGAGTGTCCTTCTTTCTTACCAACTTTAGCTTTCCAGTTATTTGCTCTTGATGAAATTGCTTTGGCGAACGGGGCATAACCCGCCTCGACTGGGTATGTCGGTGGTTCAATGTCTGTAAATTTCAGTATGACGTCTTCTTTGACCCCTAGTGCGTGCTCCGCTAGTACCTTTAGACCACCAGATGCGTTGAAGCTGAGTACAATATCACAAAGATCCGGCCGATCTTTGACGTCCCGGATATCCCACTGTGGGGCGTATTTATTCTTACGTCTACTAAAGTAGATCCCGTCGATCTCTACCCTGGATTCGAGAGCATCGGCAACCGACTGTGCTATGACAGCCGGCACCTTCCTGACCTTGATCGGCTTCCGGGCCATGAGACTCTGATATGGGCCTTTGCGAGCATGTAGCATCAAGTCCATCGCGGAACTAGGCTTGACGCACATCTCATAAAACCTAGCTTCCTCTTCTACATCCGCCATCTCCGGTACATAGTCGATCGGGGTAATATTGCCATGCTTGGCCAAGGCGACCTTGCACATACTATACCACTTCTGAACGTGGAACCAATCAAAGACCAGATTGAATCCCATCACATCCTGATTGGCGAATATGGTTTCTACCAGGTCAATCGAATCCCTGACCGGGCTATGCCAACAGTCGAAGAGGTTGATATCAGTATCATTGTCCTCAACGTATTGAATAAGAACAACGGGTCCGTGTAAGCCACAAGTCTCAGTGTCAAACGTAATCATCAAATTTCTCATAGGCTTTTACGGGCGAGCCTTATAACCCAAAGTCAGAACAGTTAGTCAAAACAGTTAGTCAGTGAACCTATTTATAAGGTAACCAAGAATACAACCTGTTACAACACAAACCACCAGATATTCGATCATTTTAGTCCTATCTTTAATTGTGAAATTGCTTCATTTAAAGAGATAGTGAGAAAGAAGACATCCCCATTAGTCATGAATATCTTAGATCTTTCTTTACTATCTGGATCTTTTTCAACAGTAATAATGTGATCAGTATTAAAAAGAATATTATTTACCCGCACGAACTTCATTTCAATACCTTTCTCATCTTGATAAGAGAATCAGTTTCCATCAGTAACTTGCCTTTGTGGTAGGCCCGAAACCGAGGTATCGTCTTGACTGGTGACCGGCCCCGCCAAATGGCGATCAAGACATTCTTGGGAATCTTCTTGTCTCTAATGAAGTGGCTAACATCATACTGGTTATCCTCAAGAGCTACCATAACAATCTTAGCCTTCGGATACTTCCGGGCAACGGCCAAGGTCTTATCAAAATCCTGTCTGCAAGCAGCACACCACGTGCCCCAAAACTCAACCAAGACCATGTCGTTCTTCTTCACGAACTTATCCAGGTTCTCTGTTGAAGTCCAGTAGATTGGGGTGACTGATGCCAGTATCACCATTAGAACTGAGAGGGAGCGGACCATGAATCATTGTTCTCCTCTAAAGTATCAAAGAATTCATCCGTGGCAATTTCTCCAGATGCCCAGGCCAGGGCACGGGTGGCTACTCCGTAGCCAACAGCTTTGACGACATGTTCGATCATGTCGAAGCACTCATTCCGGTGGCGAGCCTTCTTGGTATTCGTTGGTTGGGCCTTGCGTTTGCCCACATGCTTAATCTTCTGGCCGCGAGCCTTGGCTTCCTTGATCATTCGCACAGCTTCATACTGTTTCAGAGGATCGTGACGCAGGCTGAATAGCTGCTTGATCTGTTGCTGGTTGATAACCCCATTGGCACATTCTTCCTGGATATCCGGGGGAAGTGCCAAGAGGTTGTATCTGTTCTGTACCCAGCCAGACGACTTACTAAGACGCTTAGCGACGTGATCCCGTGGGATGCCCGCCTCATAAAGCTTCTCAAGGGCCCTTGCTTCCTGCAAGATATTAAGATCCTTCCGCTTGATGTTCTCTCCCAGGTTGAGCACACGTGCATCAATCTCAGAGAGGCCGCGACGCACCATCGCCGGGACTAGCCCAAAGTCCTTATCGTCTCGCTCTAATACCTCAAATGCCTTGTATCGCCTGTGGCCGGCGATGATTCGCCAAGGGCAGGGGATCTCTTTCTCCACATCCTCAGCCGGTTGGACTGTGATAGGAAACTGAAGTCCGTTCATTTGGATATCTTGGGCAAGTTCGGCGACGTCGATCGGGGCGATCAGGCCGCGGCAGTTGAAATCGTTATCAGAGTAGACTTCCTTCAACGGGATCATAATCGTCTGGTACTGGTTTTCCATGATTACCCTTCCGGGGTCGCAAGTGTAATTTTGTATCGCCTAGGCCCTTTGGCTTCGGCTTTAGTATCCTTGATCTTGACGGGCAGTCGCCAAGAGATGCCGTGTTTCTGGTGAACGCCGTGGAACATCTGCATCGGGGTTCTATAGCCACTGAACGAGTCATAACTATAGGGATCAGTAGCTGGGAATGCGCCGTTAACTATCATCTCGCCGGTTAAGTCGGCTGTGGTTGAACATGCGTGAAAGTGACCAAAGACGAAGTAATCGACTTTCTGACCTTGACTCTGGTGAAGACTTACTAATCTCCGAGTCTTTCTTTCAAGTCCATACCAAGGCAGCCCCATCCATCCCCGGACATCGTCTCCGTGACAGACGTGAAAGCCGAATCCGTTAATGATGACGTTCATAGAGAAAGATTCTGGTATCAGGAACTCAATATTGGGGATATCAGCACACAATTGCTTAGCTGTTTCATGCACTAAATAATCCCAGTTATCCCAAGGTCCGTAATAGTTCTTCTTAGTTGACCGGCGACCGTGATTCCCGCTAGTGCAATATATTTTGATCTTGGGGAAATACGGTGCCAAGTCCCTGAACATTAAGGAATGCATCTGCGCAATTGATAGTGCATTTCGGAACATATTCTTGTGGTGGGAATGGCTCGTTGCGCCGTGTATTTCTCCACTTGAATGATCTCCATTTAGGAAGATGTGCAGCACAGGGAAGGTGTGCATGGGCAACTTATTAGTTGTCCAATCGATAACAGTATCAATCAACTTCTCGGCCCTACACAGGGCCACATTGAAGTTAAAATCTTCCATAAAACCCACACGGTGAGCCTCGACCACTTGATCTGCATGCTCGTCCGATAGGTGTAGGACAGCATGCTCAGTGATTTTAGAATCATCAGCCCGGTCGATAACCCGGGGTAAAGGTTTGATAGGTACAATCCAAGACTCCATCTCAATCGCCAAAGCTTTGAATAGGCCTTGCTTGAGATATGATTTCTTAAGTTGACCTTTTAATTGAGACACTTCCTGGGTCAACGAAACGAGTTTGGTGTCTTCATTCATTCATTCTTCTCCAAATAATTAGCGGCTTCTCTTAGAGTCTTGATATTGTCTTTAATCATACCAAGAACTTTATTACAATTACTACAAAGAAGACCTCGAAACTTACCTGTTTTATGGCAATGATCAATTTCTAGTGGCTTACTCTGTTTGCAAATGGCACATTTCCGATCTTGATCAAACTCCGCTTGGATATATTGTAAATCAGTAATACCATATTTGCCACAAGATAATCTTATCCTACCTAGTTCTGAACTCCGTATGTGTTTGCTGACACATGAAGAACATTTCTCACGTACACACTCAACAGATGTTCCTGACCCGTTGACGCCAAAATTATGAAGTGGTTTCTCAAGCCCACAAAGAATACAAATCCTCACGTCGACACTCGCACTTGAAACTGAAACTGTAATGCCTGACCCACCTCTTTCATGGATACCCAAGCAGAAACCCCTTGATAATTTGATCTCATGTGTATTCGATTGTCTTTGGTGTCAGGGATTGTATCACCGTAGACATCCTCGAAAGCTATGGCTCCTGAGTATTGATCCACAAGATGCTTATAGATCATAGCAGCAGCTTGCTCTGCTATCGGCCCTGGTTGGTCATGATCCTTAGAGCAACCAATATCAGCACAGCAGGTTTGCCAATGATAACCATAAGTCTTGGCACTTTTAACCTTTGGCCTAAGTAAAGTATAAAGGTGCTCTGAGAACAGCCTACTTACATCACGAGAGAAGACAGGTATCTCAGTCTTCTTTTGACAGGCCCGACACGGTTCTGGTGGTCCAATCAATGGAGTATAACATCCGGTGCCCTTGCATTCTGTGCAGGCTTTGGTAGGAAGAGTTGATGGCGTCTGAGGATAGTCAGACGGGGCGAATACCGAGACGGGCACATCAGACTCATCAAAAAGTACTCGACTGGCAGCAGTCCAATTCTCTGAAAGAAGAGCATCAACCGCGACGCTACCGCCCTTGTGATACCCCTTTATCATCGTTTCCATAGACATTACGCCCGAAAGATCCTTCTTGAGTTTGAACTCAACAAGATGGCCTGCCTTCTTCTTCTTTGGGTAGTAACTATCAATCTGTACAATGGCATAATCCGACCCGTAGACCACGGAGTAGTCTTTAATAGTTTCCAGGAAAGGCAAGAAGCTCTTCTCGAAGGCACTCAGTTCTTCACCATAGCGCGGGACAAACTCCATCTTGATCTCTCCCGTCGGCACATGATTAAAGAAAGAGATTAAGTGTCTAGTTTCTAGTTTGATGCGGTACTCTTCTGCCAGTGAAACGTCGCCCTTAACTAGTCGAATCCTGGAAGTAAGACCATTGATGCCAGTATCAATGCACCTGAAGCCGCTCTCTTTATAGTCGGCCAGCAACCCATATAACTGACCAGATGACACCGTGGCAGACTGGCCGGGTGCCCAGGTAATGTCGACTCGACGGTGCTGTACGCAGCCTGGGACATACTCCCGCCCATCAAGGATGACAAACTTCTTAAAGCCCACAATGTGGTGAGTGCCCGACATTCCTTTTAGGTGATTGATTACAGTATCCATTAGTTGCCGCTTTCAGTAAATGGTGACCGCATGGACGAATAAAAGTACGAAGTGTGTAACAAGAAAGACCAATGTACGACTGTTGGTTTGAAACTCTAGTTTGAACCGCATGTCTGGCAATTCTCTCTTGGCCCAATGAGTGGTTGATAATATCCTGTACCTTTGCAGTCTTTGCAAGTATCATTACAATCGGGGCAAGGTCCGGGTGTGCCCTGTGGGTGTCCTAGATAATAATTGGTTCCATTACAAGTGCTACAAACTGGTCCGCATGAAGTGCGTCCGGTCTCGGTCCCTTTGATATTGAACTCAGGCTTAGCACCGGGCATGTGTATCCACTTGTCCGGCAGCTTGCCTGTGATACTGGCCTTAGGCTCGATATGTAAATCCATAACAACATCAATAGGCTCGTCTTGAATGGCCTTGCCGTATCGAATAATACACCCTAAGTCCCAATAGTCAGTGTCAGCGTCTTTAATGTAAGAGAGTCTCTGTATAATCTGTTGCTCTCTTGCATCAAGTTCTCCGCCAACACGCCCCCTAGTAAAATCTAACCGAATTAGGCCCTCTCTGTTGTCCATCATGTTGATGCAAGTTCGACGAACACAATGTGTACGAAAGCGTTCAACCTGGGTCAACTTGTATATCTTGAAATACCGGTGATGGCTGTGGTTAACACTATTAGCTGTCCTCCAACCTACCAGATTCAAGCCTATCTCCCGCATAAGATTCCTTTCCATCTCGTTAGAAGGAAACTCTTTCGGGTGGCTAGTCAAGGTAGTATAAAGAGTTAGCACCTTGCCGGTTCTGAATTGTCCATCGACGTAAATCTCTTCATCGTCGAAGAACCAATTACCTATATTGGAATAGGTCTTGAGTTTCTGTATTGATTCTAATAATTGTTTCATATTATGTGCACCATTGTTGAGTCATACATCTCGATGGCTCGTGTGAGTTCTTGATGAAAGTAATCGTGATTAAGAGTAGTGGCTTCGCTCTGTGGCTCCCAAAAGACTTTGATACTGGCATCAGGTCTGGTTAGGTTACCTTGAGTGAAGTCGTAGCCGACATCCATCTCAAAACCCACAATACAATGGATCTTGCATAGTTCCTCTATTTTCGACAAGTTAGACATGGTTCTCTTTCTCCGACCAATGGATAGTAGAATCCTGTACCTTTACACTCACGGCAATTAGACTCTATCTTGTAATCTTTGATAAAGTTGACTATAGTACTGATACCGCATTCAGTATAGCATCTGTCACCTGAACCATAGTGCGTCGCCTCCAGCTTATTGATTAGGGTCGCTAGATTCCTTTCAAGTGTTGAACAAGGAAATGTAAGAATCACTGGATGAGACTCAAACCTAATGTTCAGAATATCACCCACCTCCAACGCCCACTTAGAAACAATGTAATTAGCATTGTGCATTCGTTGTAGATGTTCACGCAAAGCTTTCAATGTAATCGGCCCCTTTCCTTAAGAAATCAGGATTATCTTTTGCGTGGCCCAACATAATGTTACAATCACCACAGAGGAGAGCACGAAGAGGGCCAAGACCCGGACCATCAATATGACGATGATCTACACCCAAGAGTCCATATGGATTATCATTTTTATGAATACCACAAATAGCACAACAGTATTTCTGCTCCAACTCCATAGCCATGTATTGTGTTTCACAAATTCCATATCGCAAGCATATCTTCTTAATCCTAACAAGTTCAGTAAGCGCTGTGCCAGTTCTGTACTCACACTTAAAACATTTATCTGATAACTTTGGATTAGTATTCTTATTAGTGAGTCTAAATTCACCAGCGTATTTCTCTTCTTTGCAGATTTTACAAACTTTAGTCTTTAAGGACTTCATCAATTTGTCCCATCGTGATATTTTGTATCCTGCGCTTCTCTTTCAGATTATCGAGAACCATCAGATCCGTTGGGAGATGTAT
>SDBT01006686.1_pt1 | contig 19075 bp, 17 predicted proteins | sample 2277101 | NCBI WGS metagenome assembly SDBT01 (sample SAMN10404973, study PRJNA504765) | marine sediment metagenome | isolation source: marine sediment core GS10_PC15, 103 cmbsf | place: Arctic Ocean: Southern Knipovich Ridge | collected 2010 | reverse complement strand
CTTCCTGATGATTGGAAAATTAAACAAGAGTTTAGGGATTTTATGAAAAAACAATTACCCATTAGACCTTCTCTTTTAAATAAATTATTGGATGTAAAAGTAATTAGGGATACTTATGCTCACAGTCCGGGTGAAATTATTACACCGGAACAGTACTTCAATATTCGAGAACTTTGCTATCAAGTAATAAATCTATTAGAAGTTAATTTATCGGACATTAATTCAAAATGGATGATTAATTCCAGATTAGTCCAGACTAAAGTTGCTTGATATACTAATAATAAAACATTTACATAATGCATTTCATCATCTTTTTTTTAAAATTAAATTATTTATTCATTTTGAAATTCTTAATATTCTCTCCATACACCATTGCATTTTAGACATCTGAAAAAGCTGACCATTGGTTCATCGGCACTAAATATTTGTTCCTGCCAATAGACTGCCTCTTTATATCCGCATTTTGGACAAATCTTTGATGTTTTAGGATAAACCAATATTTTCTCTTTATTTGGGACGGTTATTAGGTTGCAGTTTAAAGCTTCTTTTTTTCTCTGGATATCTTTACTAATTTGTTTTCTGTCTGTATTAATCAACTCTTTCTTATAACCACACCTACATACCAAATAATAGATACCTTTCATCATTTTTTTTCTTAATAGATTTGAACACTCTGGGCAAAAATTTACCATTCTTACCTTTCCCCCCTTAAATTAATTATGGTCAATAACTCGTTCTTTATAATTTTTGATAAGTGCAATTAGATAATTTCCTTTTATTGTCTTCAAAGATACATGAAAAATCTTCGTGGATGGGATCTTATTTTTTACTTTATTGAGTAATTTATGGAAGTCATCGTCATCAATGAAATTTACTCCATCATCTTTCAGAAACTTTCTGTAATAAAAGTTCCAGATAAAAGAGCTAAATGAATATTTTAATGGATTTTCGATTTCTATAATTATTATCTTTTTTCCTGCTCTTACTAATTTTTTAAGAAGATATAATTGACAATTTATAGGGATATGGTGCAATGTATTTTTACAAATAATTAAATCATAATTTTCCTTTTGACAAAATTCAGGTGACAAGATATTTTGTGTTGTAAGAGTTAAATTACTTAATTTGGTTTTTCTTGGAATAGAAAGCAGTTGTTTATCGCATAAATCATTGCCAAACACCTTAGATTTTTTAAATTTTTTCGCAAGCTCAATCAAAAGGTCATCATAACCACATGAGACATCGATTATTTTATATGCTTTTTCTGGATTGAATCCCAATTTTCTAATTATATCATGAATTGTACCTCTGATTTTTTTAGAACTAAACCGTTGAAATATCCTTGAAATAATTTTCTTATGAATTAAATGCCGAAAAAAATATGGTTCTCTTTTTATTTCGTTTTTATTTTTTTCTAAAGTACTTTCTCCATCTACAATTTGAAATTCAATGTGAATATTTTCTTGCAATGTTTCTTCCGTAAGCATTTTCAATCTACCCCCTTATAGGTATCAATAATTTTGAAGGGACATAAATCCCCGCAAATTGAGCATCCTTTCTTATCAGGGATTTTTTGTCCAACACGTTTGAATGTTTTTTTCGCAATTTTTGTGTTAATTGCTAGATCTAATTGCTTTCCCCATTCGCTTTTACAACGAGCTTTTGAAATCTGATTATCAAGATTCTGAAGACTCGGTATTTTCGCTAAATCTGCACTATGTATAGCAATTTTATAAGTTCTTAACGCTTCGATAACATCTTTACGTTCAGGTAACCCTATATGTTCCGTTCTACAACAGGCTTGGCAATAATTTGCTCCGTTTAGAATAGCAATAGTAGCACCTATAACATGTGGTATATGTTCATATCCTAAACCTCTATCTGTGATTGCAGGGCCCATTACCCCGATTGGTATATTATGAGTTAAATGTTTAAGCTTTTTTACTGCTCTAGGTATTTTATCGATTCTTAAATGACCGATTCCGTCAACAATTACACTTACATTTTTATTATGTGCTCTTTCAACTAATTTCCCAATAAGTTTCCACTCTGAAATCTGAACATCATCAAATCCATCTGCTAAACATCCAGCTCTCGTTGCACACACAAAAGTTAAAGGTATATCATTATTTGCACAGATATCCAAGATTTTACCAAATTTGTGGATATACGGATTTTCTTCATTAGTTCTTTTAATCCAAGCTGACATAATCGCCCCTCCACGAGAGATATATGGCATTAATCGACCAGAAGATTCAATTTTTTTAATAAGATTTTTTGTTATTGGATGTATACCTGGGGCTGAAATTCCTTGGTGAATTTGTTCCTCAAAAATTTTTATCACTTCAGTGGTATTGAAGTGGATCGGATCATCATATATTCTCATACTTTCTTCTACATTTTGATATAAAGGGATTGAGGCTAAAGGGAGGGATGTAACATTTAGTAATTGCTTTCGATATTCTGTGAATTTTGAACCTGAGGATTGATCACACAGTATTGAGGCACCATAAATTTCAGCTTCATTTGCAATTTCAAGTACCTCTGTAAAACTTGAGGAATCTGTTGATGTTCCAGTATTACATAATATTTTCGACTTAAGCCCATCTCCTAGACCAACATGACGACAATTACGTTTGTTGGGTAATATAACAATTTTTCCTGCCGAAATTCCCTTTATAAGTACTTTTTCAGAAATCGGTTCATTTTCTAAAATTGTATTCATTTCAGAAGTTATAATTCCATTTTTAGCCATAGTCATCTGAGTCATTAATTTTCAACCTCTTGTCTTTGTTTGTGAAGTTTTTCAAAATTTAATCTGGACTTTTTTTCTTTCATAATAATAAGAAAAAAATTATTACATATAAATATTATTGTTTATTTCTGATAATATTGATTTTTAATAATGTTTATAAATATGAATCAATAATATTAAAATATAATAATGTCAATTAATGATCATATGAGAATTCAAATTGCCTCTTTTGCTCTTGTTCCTGAGCATATTTATATAGGAGAAAGAAATTTTCATGCCGAGAAATTAATACTAATCTTAAGTGATGAGAATCAGAATAAGGATATAGAATCCAAAATCAAGGAAATTACGGAGTTTTATAAAAAACTAAATGTGTTTATCGAAAAAATATATGTAAATTACAAGGATTTTATGGAAATGACTTTACTATTAGCTAATCTGTTAAATACATTTACATCTGAAGATGAAATATTATTGAATCTTAGTGGTGCTCGTAGATCTATTCCGATATCCCTAATTTATGCAGGGACATTTATAAGTAATTTTAAAGATATTAATATTAAGTGTGTGGTTATTCCTGTAGACAAAACTTATACTCCATTTAAACTCTTACCAAGTTATTTACCAGATGAAATAGATATAAAGCTACTTGCAAAATTATCACAAGATATTACATTAACTAATATGCAGGATTTTTTGGGAATAAAACAACCTACAATTTCAATGAGACTAAAGCGACTAGAAAAGCATGGTTATACAATCCTTAATGGTAGAGATAGATATTTAACGGATTTAGGACATATGGTGGTGGATATTAACATACCGGAAATATCCCAGACCGAGGAGGAAAATTAAGATGATTATTTGGATAACGATGGTAGGTTGGAGCCCCTTCGCTGTGATCAATCCGATTTGGGCGTATTGTAAGGAAAATGATGAATGCCCTAACAAAATAATATTAATCTATACGGCATTTGAAAGAATTAAACATAGCCTAAACATTTGCAGACGGTATATCTCTGAAATCTTAAATACTTATAATAGAGAGCATTTAAAAGAGAATTCTATAAGCATTGAGGAGATAGAATATGATAGCATTGAAATTTACGCTGACAAGTTAAATAAAATTATTGAAAGAGAAAAAAATAGGAAGCCTGATAAAATAATACTTGATATGACTCCTGGCCGGAAATATATGTCCGCTATTAACGTTTATTATGGTTATAATCTTAAGGATATTCCGATTCAAGTTTTCTACCTTCATTTAGAAGAGAGTAGATACCAAGATGTCCCTTATCCCTTGACTCCAGTTGTTCAAAACGAATTAACTGATATTTTAGAATCCACGGAGATTTTTTCTTCTGATATTAGCAAATTACTGGAAAATTATCCCGAAGCAGATAAGAAAAAAAAAGATCTTAATTTTAAGGATAAAGAGGCAAAAAAAGAATACTTAATTCTCTTTTCTATTGACATTGAATTTAATACTAAAACAAAGATAAGAAAATATACTTTTGGAAATCATATAATTATACCTGGGCACGAGTTAGACAAGTTATTAAAAGGATTAATAACAAGAGATTTGGTGGATCAGAAATCAGTTATAAATAACAATCAGAAGTACGAATTATATAATTTAACTGATAAAGGTAAGGATTTTCTTGTGGAACTGGAGCAGAAAATAACAACAAAAAAACAGGGGGTTAATTAAAATAATGTCTAGTTATAAAAAGCGAAACCAAGGTATTCCAAACGTAATTCTTAGCTCAAATGAACTAACGATGTTGTTGAACGAATTATATTTAGATTCAAACACTTACTTCACTATTGTTGATTGTCTTTATGGATTAAATTTAGTAAATATTCATATTTCAGATAGGATTGAAATTGAATTAGGTATTAGTCTTGGTGAAATCCAAAATGCTTATAATAAGGTTCCCAATGAACTAAGAGAGGAATATCCAAGTAGGTCAAGATTTTTCGAAATTTTTACCAAATCAGGATTTTATTTTGAAATATATCAAAAAGAATTTGAAGAATTAATTAATGAAATAGAAAAAGTTAATATTTTAGAAGGTGATATACCAATCGCCATTGGATTCGACACTTGTCTTTATTACGATCAATTATTTACCCAACTCTCCAAACTTTTAGAGCAAAGATATAGAAAACCTAAATATCCCATCTATTTTCTATTATCAGAAGGAGTAAAGAACGAATTAATCACATATGAGTATAAATATAAGGTTAATGATATTGAAAAATTGAAGGATAACAGCGCACATCCAGAAATGATTGAAGAGTTCTTCAACCAAAATAAATTTAGAGCAAGAATTAAGCACTTAGGACATATAGATTTTTTAAAATGCAATGAAAATGTATATTCTAAAATCGTTGAGGAAGATAGAAGTATTTCTAGAAGAGATATGGATAGTCGAATAATTCAGGGATTAATCAACGAAATTCGTCAGCAAAATCTCAAATTATATCTTTTTAGTCAAGATTCTGACTTTATAGCACGTGCTCGAGGAAATAGAAATTTAGTCGCTAAGCATCTAGAAAAAATACCACAATCTAAATTAAAAAAGAAGTTTAAGTGTAACTGGGAGGACTTTAATCGTTTTCTTTACACTCTAGCAATTACATTCGGGGCAATTAAATTAGAATTCTCGAATAATTTTACCATTGATTTATATGGAATATGGCGTGGGAAGAAACTAAATGATTGGGAACAAGAAAATCTAAAAATACTTACATCCAATCCGATAATCGAAAGGATAGATAAAGATTTAATGATCCTAAATAATATAAAGATAGAGGGGGGCTTAAATCTTTGAGTGATCTTTTTTATTGTTATATAAGAAATTGAATATAAGGCAAAACATCCAAAAAAATGCCAGGATTTAAAAAACAATATTTTTACTCCCTTATTTTTTTAGATATTAGCAGGGTCGAGGTTGAGGAGGAAGTGCGCGATTTTTATCTGCCTATTACGAAAAATTCCATGGAAAAACATCTACAAGCTTTCCCATCTTTATCTAACGTTATGGAACCTTTAGTAAATTTTTTCAAAAATAATGATGGAAGAAGCTGCATGGCTACACTATACGGTTATGAACGTATGCCAGAAGAGCTAGTTAATGAGGATGATGAAGAGGGACAAAACCTATGGTTTACCATACTTGATTTATTACTCGGTTTCGTAGGCACTATGCGCAAATCACATGAATTTACTTTGTATGCTTACGGCATGGCGTTTGACGAAGGGGAATTTGGCTGGTTTTTGTACTCTACTCATGATAAGATGCCCACAGAAAAAATCTATAGTAAATTTCCAAAAGAATATGTAACTCTCTAATATTAGAAAAAGATTGTTCGGTTTTTCTACTTCCAGAGGATTTCTTTAATTTGGTTTTTATTAATTAAATATTTATTCAAGACTTTTTAAAAATAATTCATCATCTTGAGTTTAATGATTTATTTAAATCATTATTTAGAAAATATCTAAATGACTATTTTTAACGGAATAATAATGGATGCTCGTATTCTTGGTCTTGCGCGTCACTGGAGAGAAAGACTGGAGAATCACCATCATCATCAATTTAAATCTTACTGAATCAAAGGTATAGTTCTAATTAGATCTTCAAATCCAAATTCCAAATAAATCACACCATAGATTGCCTCCACCAATGTTCCTTTCTCATGTTGAATCGTTTTTGGTTTTGCATTCTTTTCGGAAGGATCATTTATTCGATTTAACCTGAATTTATATAAGTTCCATTCATCGCAAACTTTAGCAAGATTATCATTTGCAACTATTCCGGCCCGTTTTGTTGTTAATCTGCCAACAGTAGCTAATGAAGAGTCCCAGAGGGTTTGAACAACGCCTAAATCTAAAACAGCATCCCCTATTAATGCCAACACATCAGCAGCATCTCCTGATGATGCCAACTCCTTGTATTCATCGATTTTGAATGGATTATTTTCTTGATAATTAAAGTGGTTTTCCAAATCTTGGTAAATATTTCTAATACTTGGACGACAGAGGGAAAGCATTACTAATTCCGGCGTTTTAAACTCCAATTTAAAGATTTCTTCTAGCTTAGGAATTAATTCTTTCTGAATTTTACTCATTTTATCTAACACATGACTGAGCTGGTCTAAAAAACCCTGCAATTTTCGACGTTTACTTAGATGATCTTCTGGTATTTCATCTTTTTCTTGTTGAAGGGTTTTATATAACAACTGAGTCTTTTTCTCAAAACCTATAGCATTCCATTTCAAGCGCTTGTGCATTTATATTACCTTCAATTTAGTTCTGGTTTAATTTTATTCAATTAATAGGGTGGTTTCATGAACTTCTTGTCAGCCGAGCTTAACATTCCTTCATAATATTTGATATAATTTTTCAAGGCTTTTTCTACGTGATCTGCCATTTTTAAACCATGTTTTGAGCAAAATGTATGCCATTCTTTTAATACTTCTTCATCAATTCTTACACCAAATTGTTTTTTTGTCAAGTCTGTTTAACACTCTCAAACTTTCAATTTTAATTTCTTTAATACTATAATAGTTTTTTACCTATTTTTATATTATGATAACATTTGCTACCAGGTGATAGAAAGTTATATAAATAATAAACAAAGTGTTACTATTATAAATAATTTGACTTTAAAAATAATTTATAAAAGTGTCAAGATTAATAATAATACATAACAAAAATCAAGAAATTAAAGAAATAGCTCTAAACTACAAGATAGTTAATGGTGGGATTTTGAATGGAAAAAACTAAAAAGGATAATGCATTTAATGAATTGGAAACTATAGTTAAAGCTGGAGCCCCAATCGTAGAGGTGGTGTCTTATGAGATCCAGAGAATTCACGGTTTTATTAATAGTATTGCTAAAAAATTAAATAGGAAATGGTATCGTTGGAGTCAAATAAGAGGTTTAGATATATGGGATCAAAATAAAAAAGAATTTATCAATAAGAATTCAGATATTAAAGACCCCGAAGCGATTTTAAAAGCGTTTAACGAGCTTGAGAAAGCGAGTATCTTGATACTAGAGGATTTCCATCCTTTCATGGAGTCAGAGAATTTTCACGAAATTGTCCGCTACTTGCGGGAAATAAGCTTCATCAATAAAGAACAAGAAAAAACTTTAATTCTTCTACAACCAATAAAACGCATTCCAATTGAATTAATTAAGGAACTCCCACTAGTGGAGGTAGAATTACCTGATCGAGAAATTCTTAAGGTAATTTTTGAAGATGTAGTTAAAAGTTATGACCTTGAAACTTCAGAAGTTGAGGAATCTGATAATCTTATTGAAGCTGCTCTTGGTTTAACCACAATGGAAGCGAGGTTGGCTTTTTCTAAAGCGATTGTAGATACTGGAAAGCTAACAGAAGATTCTATATCCTATATAATAAAAGAGAAAGAAAATATAATAAAAAAGAAAGGATTATTGGAATATTTTCATCCAGAAGGGGATTTGGATACTGTTGGAGGTCTAGATATACTTAAAGATTGGTTAAGACGTAGAGGAAAAGCATTTAAAAGAGGCGCAAAAGAATTTGGTCTTGATACACCAAGAGGTGTTTTATTACTTGGAGTACCAGGATGTGGTAAAAGTTTATGTGCAAAAGCTATTGCCGAAGTTTGGAATTTTCCACTATTAAGATTTGATCTAGGAAAGGTTTATGCTGGAGTTGTTGGTCAAACTGAACAAAATATTCGAAATGCTTTAGATATTGCTAAAGCGTTAGCTCCTTGTGTTTTGTGGATAGATGAAATTGAGAAGGGACTTTCTGGAGTTCAAAGTTCAAGCCAGACTGATTCTGGAGTAAGTGCCAGGGTTTTTGGAACATTTCTTACTTGGATGCAAGAAAAAAAAGAACCTGTATTCGTTGTAGCAACGGCTAATGATATAAGTCAACTACCCCCTGAATTGTTAAGAAAGGGTCGTTTTGATGAGATATTTTTCGTAGATTTGCCTTCTCAAGAAGAAAGAGAAGAAATCTTTAAAATCCATTTAAAACGTAAAGAAAGAGAACCTAATAATTTTCAAATTAAAAAATTAACCTCAAGAACGAAAGGTTTTACAGGAGCTGAAATTGAAGAGGCTATTAAAGAAGGACTATTTAGAGCTTTTGATGAGAATGAAAATCTAAAAGATGAGCATATAATTAGCGCGATAGACGAGACTAATCCATTATCAGTAACTATGGGGAAAGTTATTGCTGAATTAAGAGAATGGGCTAAATATAAAGCAAAATTTGCTAGTTCTATACAAAGTGATGCTACTTTCTCAGAAAAAGACCTTGAAAAAACGGATAAGATACCTAAATTAAAGCAAGAATTAAGCAATCCATTTATGGAAGAATCTTAAAACCCTTAAAAGATGTGGAGAAATAATAGATATAGAAAAGTTCAAGATCGTAAGCCAAGCTTTAATAATCTCTATTATCATTGTTTGGCAGGCAATAGTCGGCAAGTTCCAGCTATAATAAATGGTGCTTGGGAATCATTTGAGCCAATTAGAGATTATTTGGATAAATCATTAGAAGCTGAAAGAGAACGAGAGATAGGTTCTCAATTTGAGGTAATATATGATGAAAAACGGCTACATTTAAAAAAACAATCATTCAAGCTTGAAATCCTTTCTCATGGCTCTTTAGGATTTCAATTTGATTTAGAATGGTATGAAATCATTAATTCTTCAGACTTTAATATTATTCCTAAAAATAAGAAATTGAATTATAAAGACCAAGAGGAATATCATGATATTGATGATATTAATCTTTATATCTATGAAAACGGTAAAGAAAGGCATATTTTTATCAAATTTCCTAAAGAACCATATAAAAATGAAATAATCGAATGGAATAAACAAGAGATTATATATGAAAAAATAATTGAAGACCAAAAAAACTTAATAATTAATCAAGGAGATAATGAGATCAATATCTTAGACGTCAATTTTAATGAAGAAGACAATACTTTTGATATTTTATTTGAAGGGAATATCGATAAGAATGAAAAATTCCATGTAAATAGTTTTCCGATAAAACATTATCAAATAAGTCAGAATATCGAAGAATTAGATAAAATAGTTTCAGTTAAAAAGGAGTATAATGGAAGTGTCCAAGAAAATCAGGTGAATTATTTATCTTATGACCAAGCTAATAATGAAGTAATAATTCCAATAGTAAGTTCTGAGAAATTAATCCTATATAATAAGGATGGAAAAGAATTACCTTATAGGTTTGGTTCTGATGAAGATCTCAAATTTATAACAGTGAAAGGAAGAGATTTTGAAATTTACAGACATTCTACCCAAGAAAATTCATATCTTTGTGCAAATGATATTTTTCCAGCCAACAGTTCAATAGCAATTGGTAATGATGGTCACCAATACTTATGTCGTATAAAAATTCGAGAAGAACAAGAATTAAGGATAAGATTGATTGATGAAGAAGATGAAAAAGGTGATATCTCAGATAGATCTCCAATTGATAATTTCTTCGATGATGATGTAAATGATCTATTAGGAGAACCTAAGTATCATAACGCTTCTCAAAATGGATTGGTTTTTACTATAAAAAAAAAAGATACTGAGAAAAAGATTATAACCATAAAGACTAGCAATAATAATTATAATTATAAATTGAAAAAACTCGAAGCTTTAGCTAGAAGAAAAAATAAGATATATCTACATCGTAATCTCTATCAACTAAAAATGCAAAAATGGGCAATTAAACAATTAATTGAAAGACCCTTACCAGAACATAAAAATCTTATTAGATTATCAGAAAATTCAGACAAATTTAGATGGGATTCTGTAAATTCTAAGGATGATGTAGATGAAAAAGACTGGGTTATTTTAAATAATCCTAAATTTGAGGATCTTGAGACTCAGAGAAGTTTCGTACGAATTGCATTAAATACACCAGATTTTGCATTCTTGGAAGGACCACCAGGTTCTGGAAAAACAACTACTATATTAGAATTGATCTACCAATTAATTAAAAGAAATAAAAAAATATTACTAACGGGATCAACCCACGTCGCAATAGATAATGTTCTTGAGCGTTTAAAAGAAAATAAGGTATATATGGATAAAATTTTACCAATTCGCATTGGAGATCCCTTTAAAATTTCAAAAAAAATTGTAGAGTTCCAAATTGATAATGTTATCCCTAAAAATGACGAGTTTGAGGACTTAATTCTAAATGCGTCTAATCTTGTATGTGGTACGATGATAGGAATCCTGAAACATCCTTTATTTCAAGAGACTTTATCAAAAAATAGAAAGAAAAAACGGGTTATTCCCCTATATGATTATTTAATTATTGATGAATCAAGTAAAACAACCTTTCAAGAATTTATTATTCCTGGTCTTTTTGCTAAAAGGTGGATTTTGGTAGGGGATATCAACCAACTATCTCCATATACGGAATCAAGTTATTTAAAGAAATATTTAGAAAAAATTAAAGATAATACTCTAAAAGTCTTCCCCCTAAGTTCTCAAAGAGCCTGTTATTTCTTATACTTGTTTTTAAACTACTATTTAAATTTTAGAAAGATTAGAAGAAATTACAAATTACCAAAAAAATTCCAGCCAAAATTCTGCTGTCCCGTAAATCAAAAAATACTTCAATTATTAGTTCAAGAAATTCCTGCGCGTTATAATTCATTAGGAAATGCAGATAAAAATAAATTTCCTTTAATTGGAATAGTTTCTAAATTAAAATTTAATAATTTTGGAACAGACAGTTTCTTACCTATTAAAATCGAAGATGTCTTAAATAATGAACCCGCGAGCGTTCTTCTAAATTCATGTGATATTATTTTTATAGATAGTGAGGAATTGGAAAACCATAATATTCTTAGAGAAAGAATTCCAGCTAATTTCCTAGTGGTTAACAAACTTAATTGGGAAACGGAACAACAAAAATATCGTTTAAACTTTTTTAGTGAAGTTCTAAAGAAATTTAATTTGGATTTTATAAATAAAGAAATTAAAAATATAAACGACGAGATAAGAGAGCGAAATTGGGCAAATGAAATCAGTTGGCGTTTAATAAGATTATATGAATTAAGAAATGTGTTAAGACACAGAAAAAATTATGAAGATCATTTAGAATATTTAATTCCAAAATCAATTAATCTCTCAAATTCAATGCAAAATGCAACAAGTATAGCATTACCATCAATTCTTGAATCTCTACAAGTAGGTATTCAGCAAAAGTTTAGAACAGACATTAAATCTGTACTAAAAACTGGTTTTCCAAGAAGTGATTTCTCTGTAAGGCATAAAAAATTATTATATCAATTTAGAATGCATTCAGATATTTCCAAATTTTCACGAAAAGAATTTTACACTGATAAAAATGGTATATCTGCCCTTCGAGACAGTAAAGCCATTGATCGAGAGAAAATGTGGACATACAAGCGATATATTTATAAGGGGTATAAGAGTAGAGCTGTTTGGATAAATGTAAATGGTAGGCAGCAAGGAAACAAAAATCCTACAGAAGTTATGAGATTAATGATGGAACTTAAAAAATTCGTGAATTGGGCTAATTTAACACAAAATACAAAAAAAAAATGGGAAGTTGCTTGTTTAACATATTATCGTGGTCAAGAACGGCTAATTAGAGTTAAATTAAGGGCTTATACAAAACAATTTAATCGTTATAGTCATTTTGAAAAGGGGAAAGTTAGGATTATCTTACATACAGTAGATAAAATTCAGGGTCAAGAAGCGGATGTCGTATTGTTATCGCTTGTAAGAACTTCATCTAATAAATGGGGAGGTAATTTTGGATTTATGGACAATCCAAATAGACTTAATGTAGCATTAACTCGTGCTAAATATCAACTAATAATTATAGGGCAATTACATAATTTTAAAAATCAAAATTCTTCCATTAATTTTAAGAATCTAACCGAATCTATTAAAATTGAGTGATAAAATTGGAAATAAAATTAATAAAACGTATTGATGTTAGTGTTTATGATTTAATTGCGGATTTATATGTAGATCAAGAAGCCCCCGAGTATAAGAAAATATTAGAGCTTGGATTAAAAGAAGATATAAATGAAAAATCTATAAGGAAATTTTTTGAGTCCTCGTACTCAGATAAAATGTTAGGCAGTATTTTAGGTAGAGTTATTGAACACTTCATTGAGGAAGATCTCATAGAATCTAATGGAAAGTTAACTAAAAAAGGCAGGAGACTTATAGAGGGTGGTTATTTACCTAAGTATGAAAAGGGAAAATACAGGTTTTGGTGTATTAAAGATGAATTAATTGGACAAAGGATAATTCGATATAGTAGGATTGAAGAAGAATATACTAAAGTCTTATCTGACTTTCCCTTAAATGAGTTGGAAGGAAAATATCATAGAGATCTAACGCGAGATCATGAATTTTTCCTTAAGAGGATAAATACTAATCAAGGTGGTGAAATACGTTATCAAGAAAAAGCCTCATTTGCATCAAAGGTAAATCTTACTTGGATAATCAATAAGAACTCAACTAATCTCGATTCTAATTGGAATATTAATGGAAATCTAAAAAGAGTTATTAATATTGAGTATACGGAATCATATGAAGAAAGTTTATCTATTAAGGATATAATTGAATCTATATTTCAAGATAATTATGAATATGAATATGATTCTGAATTAGAAGGTGTAATTTTAGAATTTAAACAGGTCTCGAAAGATTCAATTTTAAGTTTTCAAATGAATTTACATTTCCAAAATATTGCAGTTCTAAACTATGGCAAATTTGAGGAACTTTTGATAAAAGATATACCGATAATTCCAAAGAATTTAGACACAGCAAAAAGCTGGTTATTAAAGATTGTAGAATTGAAGTCAAAATCGCGTTATATGACTCAAAAAGACATTAATTTAATAATAGATAATTTTAAAAATAGAAACGAAATGAAAAATTTCCAAGATATTTCAGTTTCCAGTTCTGAAGTGTTAAATTACTTAAAATCAAATAATCTTAATGAGGAATATTGGCATGTCCAAGCCCCCTTAGATTTAGAAATTTCATAATTAGAGAGGTAAAGATAAGATTGGAAGATATTCAAAAAGAAAACCAGAATGATTTAATCTTACCTAAATCTTTTTCGTATAAAGAAGATTATGTCGAAGATGTGTATAACGATTTCTGGGAAAAGAAAAAGATAATAAAAAAAGGAATTAAAAAGCCTATCTATATTATGGACAATTTCGAAGATATTTTGAGTGAAATAAATCAAACTCAAGAAGTTCTTTGTATTATTACGGATGATATTGCATCCAACAAAATAGTTGATACTTTATTAGTATTACAAAAAAAGAATATCAGAATTTATCTTATTATCGAAGATCCAAGAGATAATAATGGAAAAATAAAGGAAGAGAAATTAAAACTGCTAAAACAAATTGTAAATAAGATTCTTATTAGAACCTTAGATAATATTAATGGACATGTTATATTAATTGATCCTCATAAGAGAAATATATTAAAGGGATTAATTACAAATAGTCGTTTAATAGATCTTGGTAATAATTATGGAGAGGGATTCATTAAAATCAATCTTAGTAAGAATCAAATAAGAGAAGGATTTGAAGTATTTAAGAATTTATTCTGGAATTTCGCTCAAACTGAAATAATCAATGAAACTCGGTTATTAGATCCTCTAAAAATTAAGGACTCACCCTTCAAATTGAATGAAAATAATTCTAAAGATTTTTTAATCGATTGTGAGGAATACAAAGGATTACGTAAAAATATTGTAGAACTAATAGAGGGCTGCAAAGAAAATTTAATAATATCTTCAGAAAACCTATTTTTTCCAGATCCAATAAAAAAGATTTTATCAAAAAAAATTCAAGTTATTCCAGGACAAAATCAACTAGTCATTCCAAGAATGATATGGCCAGATCCCATTTTTCCAGCCATAAGTAATAATAGTTCTATCTACGGAACAGTTAATGTTAATTTTAATTTTATTATTACTGATAATATGAAGGGCATCTTTATTTTAAATGGGTTCCAAAATGATAAACAAATCCAATTTGGAATATGTCTAAATGAACCACAATTAAAAAAAATTCAGAATTTATTCAATTACATTGAGCAAGCTACGGAATATGAATACTTCTATGAAAAGAAGCTTAAAGATATTAGAAGAGACATAGAGAAATATAATGATAAAAGTCACAAGTATGAAGTTCAAGATATTAAGAATTCTGAGATTATATCGATTGATGATATTCAAGCTGAAAATATTGACGCATTTTTGAATGAAAATGAACAACCAGATTTAAAAAAATACAAAAAGAAAGGATTAAAAAGAATAGAATATCAATGGAATTTATTACCTCCGTATCTTCCAACTAAAGCGGAAAAAAGCAATATATATAGCGATTGGGATGACTCTCAAGCAAATTTTGAAGAAGCCATAGAAAATATAAATGCAAACCTCGAAATATTATTAGAAATTATTGAAAATCATGAATCTGTCCGTTTAGAGTCTTTTTTTCTTGGGAAAAAACAGAAATTTAAAGAAATTAGTAGAAGTGCACTACAGTTTACTGAACTTGATTTAAGAACTATAAATATTTCAGAATCTTTTAAAGAAGCTAGTAATCTTTCCGATGTTTGCAATGAACTTAAAGTCCATTTAGGTGAAATTATTTTAGAAATCAAAAAAGACAAGGAAACTAGTGTCTTAATGCAACAAATAGATGATTTAAATAAAAAAAGGGAAGCTTATCAATCAGAATTAAATAATTTTGAGACCAAAATTACTCAAAAAGAGGAAATCTTAAACGAGAAAAAGGGTACCTACAAGGAAATAACAAGTAAAAAGAAGAAAAGGAAAAAAGGTAATGAACTCCAAGAAAATATTAAAGAATTAAAAGCTATTATAAAGAAAATTGAGCAAGAAATAAAATCAATAAGTAAGAAAAAATCTCAGAACTTAAAACAAGTATCCGAAGTAGATAAAAATATAGAGAACATTAATATAAAATTAAAATCATTAGAAAGCTCTATATCTTCTAAAAAAGACAAAAAAAAGAGAAAAATCGATGAACTTGATGGATTTAGGGAAATTATGAAATCGTCTCCAACTAAAAAGAAATCAAAATCTTCTAAAGATTCAGAAAATATTTTTAAAAATTTAGATTATGAATCTAATATCCCTAAGGAAAGTCTTCCATCAATAGGGGATTTATATGATGCGGGAAAAAACAGATTTTTAACAATAAAATATTATTCGGAAATAGAATTGGGAAAAGAAGAAGCAACGAGATTAAATGCTAAACTTGTTGTCTATCCTAATTAACTATATAATAAAGGTTTAAAAGAAAATGAAAGAAGAAAAAATAATTATTGAAATTGATGAGAATGGAAAAATTACCGCAGAAGCAGATGGCTTTATTGGGAAGATATGTATGAAAGAATTAGAAAAAATTTTAGAAGATATGCCCGAAATTGAGGATACAAAACATAAAAAAGATTATTATAAAAAAGATACTAAAGTAAGGCTTGTTAGTCAAGTTAAGAGGTGATTTATTATTGAAAATTAATGAAAAGTTACTAAATGTTGCTGAAATTATTGAAAATTCATATGCGAATGGTCCGGGATTAAGAAGTGTTATTTGGTTCCAAGGTTGTAATTTGCATTGTAAGAATTGCTATAATAAAGATTTTTGGCCATTTGTTCAAAAAAATCTATTTACACCTAAAGAATTGGTTAGCAAAATAGTCCAAAATAAGAATATTGAAGGAATAACTTTAACAGGTGGAGAACCTTTATTACAATATCCTGCATTATTGAATTTTTTGATTTTAATAAAAAAACATGGATTAAGTGTTATTAGTTTTACAGGTTTTAATTTTAATGAGGTTGAAAAATCTAGAATGAAAGATATTTTGGACTATATTGACATTATCATTGCAGGACCTTATATTGAGGAACTGAGCACAAAAAAAATACCTTTAGTTAGTTCGACGAATCAAGAATTGATTTTTCTAACAAGAATTTATTCTAATAAGGATTTAAAAGATGAGAAAGTGGTTGAAATTTTTATTGATGATAAGGAGATTCAAGTAACTGGATTTCCTACCAAGAGGTTCCTCAAAGAGGTGTTATTTTGAGTTCATTAATTACTCTCAGATTACCCATTGTGGATAATCTCTGTCTTTTAAAAGCTTTAGAAAACTGTGGCTTTACTTATGAAATCCAGCAACAACCATTTCAAATTATTTTGAATAACACTCAAATTACTTTTGGCAAAACAAATCTTGGTATTATCGCAAAATTTGAACAACTTCAAAGGAATGATGTTAATAAAATCTATAAAGAATATGAAAGAATATACACTGAAAAAATAAAAAAAATTCAAGACCAGAAAAATGCACTTCACTACTTAGTAGAACAGGCGAGAGAAAAATTACAGAAATTACAAAATTTAAAGTCTCAATTAAATCAGAGTTCAAATTCAAAAGAAATTACTCTAATACAAGATGAACTTGGTGATGTGGAAATGAAAAGAAAGGAAGTTGAAAATAAAGCTAAAAAAATGCAAGAAGAACAATTAAGATTGGATAAAGAACGATTGGAAGTTCGTGAAAATATGGTAAAAAATATATTTGAAAAAGCGAAGAAACATGGTTTTAAAATTAAGAAAATTCAACATAAGAATAAAACCCAGTTAGTATTGGTTAGACGAGTTCGATAATGATTTATACCAAACTGATGTTTGTAATACTTAAATTCTATCAAGGTTAATCTATTAAAGGGAAATGCGGTTCAGGAGTATAAACAGCTTTTTTAAGTCAATTAGATTTTGAATCAGGTATTCCATTTCCAAAAATCCTAAAAGAAATAGATAAATATCTTTTTAAAAAATATGGATTAAATTTTAATATCCCCAGTCATCCTTATAATAATTATACTAAGTTTGTTATATGGTAAAATATTATAGTTTTATATTTTTGGAGATGGAATAAAAATGAGTGGTAGAAGTGGCGGTATGATTTTATTAGGGATCATAGCACTTGCAGGATTAGGTTTAAGTGGATACATGTTTTTAAAATATGAATTTTTATCTCCTACAAAGGATTCAGGATTGATCTTAGTGGGATTGTGGGATAATCTTAACGAGAACCTAGATTATACTCCACATGATTCTACTAGCGATTTTCTAGTTGAATTAAATGCAAGCCCATTCAACGATTCTGCATACGTCTCTGTTAGCCATGGAAACACGCGTTTTGTATTAAAAAAAGCGGGATTTTATAAGATAACTCTAAATATACTATTTCAGGCTATAGGTGCTAGTTATTTATATTTAGTGTATCTTCTAAGAAACAGCGATATTAACCGTACATTTGCAAGGATCGCAATATCGGCTAATCCAGACGATACCTGGTATTATTTACAAGCTTCACAATACATTTACAGCAATGGGATTGATTTCTTTCAAATAAATTGTTTAAGTACTGAGGACTCTTATTTTATAATTAGTAATTCAAATCAGTATAATCAATTATCAATCGAATATGTTATGCAATAATTAATTTCTTGAAAATGGTATAATTAACAATTTATATAGATGTCAATCAAAGATTAACTTATTATGAAGTTATATCATGGATCTGATAAAGAACTTTCAATACTCAGGCCCGACTCATACGTTTCTAAAAGTATTAAAGAAGCTGAAAAGTTTGGATATCGAAGGTCAGTAATGAGTAAATCACCCTACATTTATATTTACGAATTAGAAATTGATACTCAATTCATACAATCTGACCCCCATAGAAATAGAGCTTTTATTATAACCCAAGAAGTAGAATTAACTCAAGTAAAAATGTTATTTACTTATTCGGCCAGCAGTAAGCTTAAAAAATTCAACCCATAAGTCAGAAATATTTAGAATATTTAGAAATTATTTAATGCGTAAATACAATTTACTAATTTTTTTTTTGAAGAAATTCCTCGGATCGCTCATGAATATATTCGTAATCCTCGCACGCATCTCCACTTACGGTAGTTGATTTCTTATGAGCATGACAATATCTATTTTGATAAAAAATGCACTTACCACACTTTCTGTTAGCCTTTAAGGCGCTACCGCGATGCCACTCATCTGAACGGTGACCAGCTTTCTTCGCGCCAAGTCCGTCATAAATGGGCTCAAACGACTTGCATATATCCCTCTTGCCTACTTTTCGCTCGTGAAGTGAGCAAAATAAATACTAGAAAAATAGAACTATTCCATTAAACGCTCTCTTAAAT
>SDBT01006685.1_pt1 | contig 19076 bp, 16 predicted proteins | sample 2277101 | NCBI WGS metagenome assembly SDBT01 (sample SAMN10404973, study PRJNA504765) | marine sediment metagenome | isolation source: marine sediment core GS10_PC15, 103 cmbsf | place: Arctic Ocean: Southern Knipovich Ridge | collected 2010 | reverse complement strand
GGCCTTGAAAGCGGCTGAATGATTACGTCTCTTTTTGCTCATATTCTGCGATCCCCTGTGCGTTAAGGTTCAAGCAGAAATTACTTCTAAGCCACTGTCCAGTTTTGGGGGTCCACTTCTGTGACCTGTGGTGATAAATGCTTTAGGTGGTAGGCGTTGATCAAGCTTAGAACGCTTCAAATGCGGCGCTAGTAGAATCTAGGAGTAGTAAAATGTCCATTCTAGTTATTAGCATGACAATGTCAAGATACTTCTTCGGTTTATTCACTCGACAAGGTAAATCTCCTGCCCGTGGAGGCGTTCTTTTTTAAGGAAAATACCATTGGGTCTCTTTATCAAGTAGTCCATGTAACTCGAGAAATGTGCGTGCCTGTTTTAATGACCTTACTCGTAGGATAATTTGATTAACACCCATTTCCAAATAGTGGACGATATGTAAAGCAGGGCCCATCCCTAGAATCCAATACCCCTTATCCACAGGTTCGATTGGCTCGAATAGAATTTCCCACAAATGCTGACTCTCTACAAAGTTTGTCGACCATCACGCGCTCAGCGTACAGAATACCAAAAGATAAATAGCAGTACTATCAGTGCTGAATTGGTTGAGTATGGAAATGGAAACAAGGTTGCGTTTGCTATTAAAGGAGTCACCTGCACTAATTGTGATGATCTCACTATGATGTAGGTGCTCCTCGAAGAGTTAAACAGATTCGGGCCAGTGCTATGGCTCATGATCTAATTATTTTAAAACCACACAAAAATCCAGCGAACCAATCCTATACTAACCAGCACAAGGCCTTCTTTTCGGGAAACCTGCCACCCAGTGCGCATGAACACCAAGACGATCAATACCATCATGGCAAGTAAGATCATATTAGAATGCGCCCCGATATCCACCGAGAGATTTCGCATTATGGCGGCAAGACCCAATACGCCAAACATGTTAAATATATCACTGCCGATCAGGTTGCCTACAGAAATGCCCGGGTGACCACGCAGAGCGGCGGCCAACGAAGTGGCAAATTCGGGAGCTGAAGTTCCTGCGGCAACAATAGTCGCCCCGATGACCCATTCAGAAACGCCTATAACTTTTGCCAGATCAACGGCGGATTCCACTAAAAAATGCGATCCGGCAAGCACCATGCTTATACCTAAAAGCAGAAGTAAAGGATCGGACCAGCGCAGTTGGACTGCTTTCGTTTTCGCTTCCAATACCTCTTTTTTCCAATAGAGAAATCCTAGATAACCGAATAGCAGAATAAGGAGAATGATGCCTTCGACGTGCACTAAAGCTAAGTCCCACAATAAGATAGTTAATAAAAGAGTGCCAAAGAGCAGAAAAGCGCCGTCTCGATAAATAAGTTTTGTACTTGTTTCCAGACCGCGAATAGCCGCAGTGCCCCCCAAAATGAAGCCCAGGTTGAAAATATTGGAACCGACAATATTGCCGACAGAAATATCGCCCATTCCGCGTAGTGCAGCCAGTATGGTCACACCGAATTCAGGGGCCGATGTGCCCATGGCCACGATGGTCAGGCCGATAACCAGCTCCGAAATTCCAAGCCAGCTGGCAACCTTAACCGCAGAATCGACCAGCCAGATCGCGCCTCTGGCTATCACCGCAACGCAGAGTATAATGATTAGAGTGTCTTTTAATATTTCCATAATTAGTGCCTTCCTAGCGGCATAACATTGTTAATGCAAACAATAAAAACTACTGAAGACACATTGCTAAAATGGCCAGAACACCAATATCATAAAAGACGTCAAAAGTCAAAATAGTGAATTTGGAATGTTCACTACGGCCAGCGAAGTCTTCATCAGCCTTATCATTCTGCATCATCACCATTTTTTTGCTACTTTAATCTTAATACACACCATAATCCGGTGAATAATAGGATAAAACCAACCACAATTAAGATTGTGAATAAGAGTATTGATTGTGACAGTACAATTGAATCAATCGGCTTGTCGGAAGTTGAACCGACAATTAATAGATTTCCAAAGATCACGATTAAAACGATGCCAAGAGCCATGAGACTAGCAAATATAAACTCCTTCATATTAGTGTCCCTCATTGAATCTTGCATTTTCATAACGCGGTGAGCTTTTGAGGTAATGTAACCTTGCCTTCTAGAACGGCCATAATATGGGGATCAGCAAAGAGGCCAATATCCAGAATAACAAGTTTAGCGGTGTTCCAGAGCGCGGCATCAAAAAAAATGAAACCAAGGTGTCTGAGATATCGAGAAGGAACTCTACACTTGGGCGGCCGCGATTGGCATAGAGCCAAATTCGCTGGGACAAAATTAGAAAATCCTTTAATGGCCATGATTCGCTGTTATGCCGTGCCCTGGTGTGTTTTTACTATTCGCCGCAGCTGCTGTTGACTAAAGAATGCTTTATGATACTAACGACTTAGAGCGACCCTGAAAATTACCTTCAAGTTTTGTCATGAACACCTCTATAAGGTGTTTTGCCATCCAGCGTTGCAAGAATCGCTATAGTTATGGATCGAATAATTACTTTGTCCATGCGATGTCAGCCCATCGAGGGCCCCCGGCGTCCCAGTGTAAGACACCTTGTGAAGGAAGCCATGCCTTGGTTCTAACTCATTAAGGCGTTTATGCTGCGGGGAAGCATGCCGCGCTGTCGGAGCTGTTTTAAGAAGAAGCAGAGGTACGTCATTAATTAGGAATAGAAGCTGAACCTCTGTATATTTACCGATCAATGCAGGAGAAGTCTTGATGGAAGAAAGAAGAACCGGTAACCCGAGACGCAAAGTACAGAGAGTGCGTACCACCTTCGACCGCCGGGTTGAAGAAGAGGAGATCGAGCAGGAACAGCGGACAGAAGGAGATAGACGTACCATAGCCCATCAACGCTCCGGCAACGAACGGCGGTCCGGCGAATAATTCCCTGCCTTGAATCTTCCCTCTAGCGGGCAGCCATCCAGTCTAAACAGCCGACAGGCAGCGCAACAATCTGCGACCTGTCTATCGCCCATAGGGCCAGGACGCCCGAGGCCCGCCAATACACGTTATCAGTAGTCCGCCCGCTGGCGGACTAAGGGCAGGATGCTGGGGACTTGGGGCTGGAGGCCTATTACAAAGGTGCTACAGGTTCAGCCGGACCCCAACGGTGATAGTCCTGCCAGGCAAGGGATAGTCTCCATCGGCGAGCGTGGGATGTTCAGGGCTTTTAAAATCATCAGAACAGGCAAAGACGGAGAGGGGATTCATATGGCGGTCTTCAACTAAGTATTTCGATGGCCAGCTGAGTATACTGGCTTGTCGCGGCAAGAACCCTGTACTGACGATTATAACTATGCGTGTAATCCTCAACTGCCCGGAATTCATGGTCAACCGTGAAGAATTCATCGAAAATGATAATGGTTCCCGGTATAATATGCTCATCTAACTTTGTGAGCGTGTATAGAGTGGAGCTATAGAGATCCGCATCACAGTGGATCACTAGACGGTTCTTGGGCGTATAGTTAGCAAGGAAAGGCACCAGGGAGTCCTGGAAGAGCCCCTTTACCAGCCTCACCCGGGGATCGTTTATCTCCGGCAGTGTTCCCTCCAGGTTAAATGTTCCCTTTTTGTGAATGGTGGCGAAATGGCCCCAATCTTCAGGAAGTCCCTCGAAGGAATCGAATCCGAAAAATCGGGATACGGAATTGGTGTTTTGCCCGATCCAGTGTTTCAGGGTCGCCCCTTTCCAGACACCGAACTCGAGATAATCAATCGAAGAGTCACCCAGGTGCTCATCCTTCAGATAAAGGTATAGGGCGAATTTATCATCAAGAATAACCGGCACCTGGTTGTGTCGTAACCAACGGCCAAACGCCAGTACACCATTGAGGAAGGCCAGGAATCGACAAGGGCGCAAGCCGCTTTTTGCTAAGATCACTTTCACATATTGAAATACTCGGGGACGAGCCACTCTATACCCAATCCAGATTAAAATCGGTTGAATTCCAATTACCGGTCAATAGCTTCGTCAGGACACCGGCTTAAGGACCGAAAATTAACCCAAATGCCCTGCCCATATTCTTTGGCCCACAACTTTATTTCTGATTCAGGCATAAGATGACAGTGAGATCATCTCATTAACCATCCTTATTGAAACACTTCCTACTACGTCATAAAACCCCGTTCTAGAACCTCCAGGAGTGTCTCAAAATAGATCTCGAAAACAACCATACTAGGTTCGTTGAAACTGTTCAGCACTACAATGCTATTCACCACACAACATACCTTCCGTGTTGAATACCGAAAGAAAATTAACGGAGAAGTGCTGTAATGGCTACGAAATGTGGTGAAAGCTAGGGGGCTTGAGGCTTGGGCCCTTCGACAAGCTCAGGGTGACGAAGACCGTAGGTTCCAGGGGCTTGGGGCTAGAGGCCTATTGCCAAAGCGCTACAGGTTCAGTCGGACCCCAACGGTGATGGTCTTACCAGGCAGGCGACTTGGCTAACATCTTGGTGATGGTTCAGTCCAGCGGTTTGACGAAAATCTCGGCAGCGATATCCTGGTCCAGGGCCAGCTCGGTCTCCCCCAACCGCACCACATAGGCCGGTTTGCGCTGGTGCAAATGCAACTCAGCCCCCGGGTTGATGCCAAAGGCGGCCAGGCGGTCGAAACGCTTATGGAAACTGGGGGTCAGGAACGCCACCCGGGACCGGGCGCCCAGGCCCAGTTTCGAGAGCCGCACGATCAACGGGGTCACGTAGTCAACAGGCGTCACGGCTGATTCCCCGGGAGGGATGGATCGGCCATTAGGGTCCATAGTGGGATGGCCCAGGAAAGCGGCCACCTTATCGGTGACTTCCTCGCTCAGTATATGCTCGAACTTGCAGGCCATATTTTCGGCCTCCTTTTCAGACACATCCAGCACGTCCATGAGCAGGCGCTGGGCCAGCCGATGCCGCCGGATAATATTCTGAGCCTGCCGTCGGCCTTCGTCCGTGAAGTCCACCGTATCGGCGGACAGGACCAGCAGGCCCATACCGGCCATGGTTTCGAGGCACTGGGGCAGGTCGTAATCACCGACATCGTGGGGACAGACCACATTCAGCTCACTCAGCTTAGGCCGCTTCTCTTCCCGGGCAATCCAAACTGCCTCCAGGATCTCATCTACCAGGTGCGAAGCTATCGGCATCTTCTTTCCTTCCACGATGGAATAAGCCCTTCAGGAAATTAACCGTCCGCGACTCGGTTAGAAACTCGTAATCGCAATAGGGGCACTTAATCATGGTGCAGTTGCGATTGAAGGCGCAACTGGTGTGGCAGTTCTCCCGGTCGGCATCAAACTCGGCGCTACAGAGCGGACAGGTGATCATGGCAAAAACAGGCCCAGGGTCCGCAGCACCCAATTAAGCGCTCCACCCACCAATAATGCGAAGGGCAGGATAAAAACCGACATCCCGACGGCCACCTTCCAGCCGTGCTCCTTGATGATCATGAACAGGTTGGCGATGCAGGGCATGAAGAGCGTTATCACCACCAGGCTGACCAGCACCTGCACCACGTCCAGTTGCCCGGCGCGCGCCAGCATGAACAGCCCGGCGGCGCCGTAATCCCGCCGCAGGAAACCCATGATGAAAGCAGCGGTCGCCTCCGGCGGCAGTCCCAGGAAAACCTGGACCACCGGGGCTGTGGCCTCTTCGATCCAGGACAACACCGCCAGCCGGTCCATGATAAAGAGGATGAACGTCCCCAAGAAGAACAGGGGCACCGCTTCCCTCAGATACCATTCCAGGCGGGCCATGGTTTTGACCAGGATATTGCCGAGCAACGGACGCCGCAGAGGTGGCAGTTCCAGCAGGAAATCGGAGCTTTCACCCGGCAAGACCTTGGCAGCCAGGTACCCCACGGTGAACAGAGTCAACAGGATCACCCCCAGCCACAGCATTGAAGCGGAAAGCGAAATTCCCTGGAGCATGGCCAGGATCACACCCAACTGGGCCGAGCAAGGCACCCCCAGGGCCAGCAGCAGGGTCACCAGGATGCGCTCTTTCCGGCTGTCGAGGATGCGGGTGGTCATGGTGGCCATAGTATCACAGCCCAGTCCCAGTACCATGGGCAGCACCGCCTTACCGTTGAGTCCCATAGCCTTGAATACTCGGTTCATCATCACCGACAGGCGGGGCAGGTAACCGGAGTCCTCCAGCAGCCCGAAGGCGATAAAATAAGTCCCCACAATCGGCAGCACGATAGCGACCGCGTAGGACAACGCCATACTCAACAGGCCGAATTCGCCCACCAGCAGGTCGCTGAGCAGCTCCCAGGGGAGCACCGCCTCCACCACACTAGTGAGCCAGGGTACAACGTAAGTACCGAAGACCGTCGATTCGAGAAAATCCACCAGTGTGCCGGCACCCAACACTCCCACGAAATAGTACATACCCGTCAGTACCACCGCCACGAAGGCCAGACCGCCCACTGGATGTACGGTAGCCCTGCCCAGCCACTGAGCCAGGGAAGTCAGTGGAGTCTCGCGGTGTTGGGTGACCTGGGCGGTCATTCGGGCAGCCGCGGCCATGCGCGCCCGGGTTATCTCTACATTCAGACTGCGATGGAATTTCTGTAAAGTCTCTTCGACGATGCTCTGGATGATCGCCAAGGTAGCACTGTCCACAGTGCTTTCCAGACGCACCATCAGGGTGGTGTCACCTGCCAGGACCATCAACGCCAGAGAGGTCTTGGAAATGCTGGTCTCGGGCATCAGAGGCACCAGCCGCTCAACCGCCTGCCGGATCTGTTCCGGGTAATCGATGTTGATTTCTATCGGCCTACTGCCGGCTTTCAGCGTCTTATCCCGTGCTTCGTTGAGGCCCACTTTTTGGGTGGCAACAGTCTCAACCACCGGCACGCCCAAAGCTTCGGATAGCCTTTTTATGTTCACCGAGATGCCCCGCTCACGAGCCTCGTCGTTCATATTAAGGCACAGCACATAGGGCAACCCCATTTCAGACAGCTGTAACGACAGCAGTAATCCGCGCCGTAGGTTTTTGGCATCGGCCACCTGCAGAATGCGGGCCGAGGGATCGTCCAACAGGATGTTGCGCGTGACCACTTCATCCTCGCTGGCAGGGATGAAATTGTTAATGCCGGGGGTATCGATAACGTCCCACTCGCCCTGATCGCCCTTCATCCGGCCACGAGCCAACTCCACGGTTGTGCCGGGGTAGTTGGATACATCCATATAGCGGCCGGTAAGAAAGCCGAACACCACCGATTTACCCACATTGGGATTGCCCACTAGGACGATGGAGCCGTCGACCCCCTGTTGCGCCTGGTCGTATTTGAATCCGCCGTGGGAGTGGGCCATTTCAACTACCTTTCGCCGGCTGACAGCGGGCACAAATACCGAAGAGTTGATGGGAGTGGCTGAGTAGCTTGAAGCCCTGATCCTTACTTAGCTGCGCCTGGCGATTTTCGATCTCCAGGTCGACGAACTCAATAATCCGGCCGCACTCGAGACAGATCAGGTGGTCGTGGTGAGACTGGGACAGTTTATTTTCATAGCGGGAGCGCCCGTCACCGACATCCATCTTACGTACAAAACCCGCTTTTTCCAGTATATCCAGGGTACGATAGACGGTGGCCCGGGAAACGGAGATCTGTTTTTTACGCAGGGAGAACAGTATTTCATCACACTCGCGGTGTCCCTCGCTGGCCAGGATATCCTTCAGGACGGCCATGCGCTGGCGGGTGAGGCGGAGGCCTTCTCGTTGCAGTGTATCCTTGAAGCGCTCGATGTTTATATTTCTGATGTCCACATCGTTACCTTAATGAGTCTCATTCTCAATACGAAGTTAAAATATCGCCGCTGCAATCACAAGGGATTCTTAATGCTGGATGTTTTTGCTGAGCGGGGAGTTCGGCGGGACAATGGGACTTGGGGCTCGATGGAATCCCGCCAGCGGCGGGGCTAGATAATGGATATTGGATATTTGAAACCAGTAACTCGAAACTCGTAACCCCCTTTTACAGCCGCGTCAGATTAGCATATTTCGCGACCAGTTTCTTGGTTTGGCCGCCTTGGAATTCAACCGTGAGCTTCAGGTTCTCCCCGACACCTTCACGCTGGCGGATCTCACCCACGCCGAACAGTGAATGCTCTACCTGGGAGCCGACCACGAAATCGTCCAGTACGGACCGTACCGCCAACTCCCGAGACTTAAGCCGCCGGCTGGCTTTAACCGCTTTGAGTGATAAATCCCTCTCGTCATGGACCGGTTTTGATGACGCCTCGTGGTGCCAGATCACAGACTCTTCGGGCAGCTCCCTCAGGAAACGGCTGATAACGGTGCCGTGCTCGCTACTACCCCAGCGGCGCCGACTGGTGGCATATGTGAGATAGGCTTTATCCTGAGCCCTGGTAAGGCCCACATAGAATAGACGGCGCTCTTCCTCTTCGTCGCAGCCATCCCCATCCAAGCGATTCAAGGGAAACAGCCCTTCCTCCAACCCGGTTATGAAGACTACCGGAAATTCCAGCCCTTTGGCGCTGTGCAGCGTCATCATGGTAACAGCATTGGTATCGTCCGCCCAGCGATCCACGTCACTCAACAGCGACACCTCTTCTAAAAAATCTCCCAGGCTGGCCCCTTCATTATCACGGCTGAAATCTTCTATGCTGCTGATAAGCTCGTTGATATTCTCCAACCGCTCCGGAGCATCAGCTGTGTCCTGGCGTTTATAGTGTGCGATCATCTCTACGGCCTCAAGGAAAGTTATGGCCAGCTCCGACAGGCTCAGTCGCTGTGACCGCCGTGTCGATTTGCCCCTGGTATATTCCTCCAGCACCTGGATTTGTTGTCCCTCTAAAGCCGGACTGCCGGCCAGCTCCCTGTAGCGCCCGATAAGAGCTTTGAAGGCTTGCATTGCCTGGGCCTGTTTCGGCTGTATTCCCGCTTCCTCGCCGTGATCCAGGGCCTCGAAGAGATCCAGCTTCCGTTCCCGGGCAAAGACCCGCAGCCGATTCATGGAGGTTTCGCCGATGGCCCTCGGTGGGAAGTTTATCACCCGTTCCAGACTGATACTATCTGACGGGTTGACCAGCAGGCGCAGGTAGGCCAGGACATCCTTGATTTCCTTACGATCATAAAATTTCGTGCCGCCCACCAGGTTATAGGTGATGTTGCCCCGCCGTAGCATGTCCTCCAGGGCCCGGCTTTGGGCGTTGGTTCGGAAGAGAACCACCATATCGCGGAAACGTCGCTTGCCTACCAAAACCTCATCTTGTATCCGGTGCAGAACAATCTCGGCTTCCTCCCGCTCGTTGGCCGCAGGAAAAATGTGCAGCTTTTCCCCTCCCTCGCGAGCAGTCCACAGTGTTTTAGGAGCCCGGTTCTTATTTCGTTCCACTACCGCATTGGCCGCCTGCAGAATTACCGTTGTGGAGCGGTAGTTCTGTTCCAGTTTGAACACCTTGGCGTCCTTGAACACCTGGGAGAAATTCAGGATATTCGTGATGTCCGCGCCCCGCCAGCTATAGATGGACTGGTCATCATCTCCCACAACACATATCTGCCTGTGCTTCTCAGTCAGCCGCTTGATGAATTCGAATTGGGCCCGGTTAGTATCCTGGTACTCATCCACCAACACATACTTGAAACTCTGGCGGTAACGCTCCAATACTTTAGGATGTTGGTCGAATAGATCCAGTGGTAGAAGCAGCAGGTCATCAAAATCAACGGCATGATTACTTTTCAATGCCTGTTGGTAATCCCGATATACCGCGGCCAGCAGGACGCTGTCATCGCCTTCCGATTCCGCCGCCACCTGATCAACTCGTAACAGTCGGTTCTTGGCGCGGCTGATGGCCGCCAGAAAGTATTGCGGTGGATAGAGGTCCAGATCATACTCGTTTTCGACCAGGACCTGTTTAATCAGGCGCAGTTGGTCATCCTTATCGTAGATCACAAAATCGCGGCGGTAACCCAAAAGATTCCCGTCCTTACGAAGGATCCGGGCACAGGTGGAATGGAAGGTACCCAGATTGATATTTCGTCCACCATCGCGCAGTCGTGACCAGCTGGTGCCGATAGTCGGTAATAATTCTACTTCGTTGCCGTTCAGGAGGAAATCCACCCTATTGCGCATTTCCCGAGCAGCCTTGTTGGTAAATGTCACGGCCAGGATCGACTCCGGCGGCAACCCCACTTCCTGTACCAGATAGGCGATCTTATGGATCAAAACCCTGGTCTTGCCGCTGCCGGCACCGGCAAATATCAACACCGGCGCATTAATGCATTCCACCGCCTCTTTCTGCACAGCGTTTAGGTGTTTCATCTCCATCCGGTCAATTCCCCCCGTGGCACATTAATTATTCAGCGCAGCTGCCCCTGTCTAAGCGCCCTGACGGCTTTTTGATGCTCCTCTAAACTTTTGCTGAAAACATGCCCTCCCTGTCCATCGGCTACGTAGTAAAGATAATCCACCGCGGAAGGCTCCACCGCCGCTTGGATCGCCGCCAACCCGGGACTATTCACCGGTCCAGGGGGCAACCCCCAGTGGAGATAGGTATTGTACTCGGAGGGATATTTGTAATCGCGGTAAAGGAGCCTGCGGGGACCATCCGGGAGGGCATATTGGACGGTGGCGTCGGCCTGCAGGCGCATTCCCTCCTTAAGACGGTTGTGATAAACCGCCGATACCAACGCCCGCTCGGAATCGATCCTGGTCTCCCCCTCAATTATCGAAGCCAGGATCAGGATGTCTAAATCGGTTAATCCCAGGGCGGCGCCCCGGGCGATAGTATCATCAGTCAACTGCTGCCGATTCCGCCTCACCAGCAGCTCCAGGATTGATTCCTCATTGCTGCCGTTCGGTATCAGGTAAGTATCAGGAAACAGGTAGCCCTCCAGGGTTTTGGCCTTAATACCCAAACTCGTTATGAAGGAAGTGTCCTCCGCCAGGGCGATAAACCTGGTCGGGTTGATGGGATATTTGGCGGCGATAAATCTGGCGATCTCCCTGGACGTCAGTCCCTCACGAATAGTAACCCATACCTGATTCCAGCGCTGATCGACGAGTTGGCCGACGAGATCTCCCATATTACGGACATTCATCAGCAGGAAATTCCCCGGCCGGAGCGACCGGCCACCGAACCGCAGGCGCATCGCATTCACAAACGCGCCCCGATTACGAATGAAACCCCGGTCATGCAGCAACTGGGCCACCTTATATGCCGAAGCGCCCTCTGGAATGATGAGATGATCCCGAAAGATAACCGGAATGGACCAACTCAGGAGCAGAAACCTGAACGCCAGAAAAGTAATTACTGCTGTTGATATCAAGGCAGTGAGCCATTTGCTCCAACTATTGTTGAGTTTGTCCCCCCACATGAAGGGCCGGAATTTAACCGCTAACAACCAGCAAATTCAACATAGGTGATGACCTTGGACAAATGCGGCACTACTTGACTGCCATAATCGCGTCGGGCTAAATTTTGTCGTATGAGCAAGAGCAGCCAAAAAGAAGCAACCCCCATCTTCGGTCGCTGGGAGTTCAGCCGCACTAATTATCTGATCTTCCTGGCGGGGATCCTGGACATTTTCCTGGCCTATATAATTATGGCTAGCGGCGAGACCAACAGCTTCCAATCCCTGACCCTGGCCCCTATCATGCTCGTAATCGGTTATGTCGTCATCATCCCGCTGGCCATACTTTATAAGCCTGGCCGTCGGGCGGGCTGATCTCCACCATCCGCCGGACATTGCCGACCGGTAGTATCCGCCTACGTCTCCCCCTCAGCTGTTGACCATAGCAAACTACTTTCGCCCGGATTAACTTCGGCTGTCAATAACTGGGACCGTAGTTCAGATTGGTTAGAACGCCGGCCTGTCAAGCCGGAGGTCGCGAGTTCGAATCTCGTCGGTCCCGCAAGCAAGCCCCTGCAAAGGGGCTTCTTGCTACCATGACCTACACCGTCTATATCCTCCAAAATCCTGATGGCAAGTTCTACATCGGGCAGACGAATAATCTCGATGACCGGTTAGAGCGGCATAATTCAGGCCGATCCAGCACAGATAGGGGTTCACGATTGCCCATCGGCGACCCATCTCCGACCCACCAAAGACCCCTTAAAAACCCCTCAGAAACCCCGCCAAAACCTAGCTAATACCCATCAAATGGTTAACGCTTACCGACGAGGGATGGTAGCCAAAGCGTTTTAACCGCAAAGGCGCAAAGGGCACAAAGGGCGGAAGGAGAGTATAAGATATTAAGAATGAAGAGGTTAATATCTGTTCGATACCGGAACCCATTTGCGAAACGGGGACCGGACCTCACCCTGCTCACTTCGTGAGATCCCTCTCCCAACTTACATGGGACCAGCCTAAGGGAGAGGGAAAGAGCATCCAACTAGCTTTTCAAAGAGCGGGGGGAATATAGGTATTTTTTGGGGGGCTGTCGTTCGCCTGGTGCGCGGAGGGGAAGGTTCGCTTCCGGCGACGTTGCAAGCGGGATTACCGAAGAAAACCCTTCCTTCTCGCTGACGCGAGTTCCTTCCCTTATAAGGGAAGGAGTAGCGGATAATCGGCGAGTGAGGTTTTAATCTCAGGACAATGCCCCATCTAGTGACGCGGGCACCTAGCACAGCACAATCCGGCATTCCCTCCCTTCAAACGGGAGGGACCTCGCAGAGCGAGCAGGGTGGGTTCGCTTCCGCTGTCGTTCGCCTAGTGCGCGGACTCATCGTAACTGCGGGGGACGTGGGGCCCTTCGATTCGGCTCAGGACAAGCGATCAGGCTTGGAGCTGGCAAGAAAATCCTTTTAACCGTATGCCTTGTGAGCCCCGATGATGGGCTCACCCCGGCCAAGTCACCCAATGACTTCAATTTTCTTAGTCTTAGATGAATAATCAGTGATAATCGAATCACGAGTGATAATTGGGCACCCAAACATCAATCCCGTCGCTACTATTATTTTATCGTGCATTTCATGACTGGCGAGTACACCATCCAGAATAATAATATTTTCAAGGATCTCTGGTTCGATGCTATGAATCATAATTAGATCATTCTCAGAAATCTTTTTATAAACCTCGAAATATATCTCTGCATTTTTCTCCTGTGTAAGGCAAAATTTCATCAATTCTATAAACACTATGGATGGAATTATTAGTCTTATATCATCAGAGTATTGCTCGATTACATTATGGATTAAGGAACTAGCATACTGAGAAAGTTGACCTGATCCGTCGAAAACATTAGAGTAGTAGCTCACAACCGAGTAAGTATCAAGGACGTAGCGGTCTGACACTTATGTGCCCTCCCATCAGTTGCTGAGTTTCGATAATTTTATCCTCTAACGAAAGATCAAGCAGGGATATTTCGCACTTGAACATGTAGTCAACAAACTCTTCATCACATTCGTGCCTGGCGATCCACATGTAATCACCCAAACCGAGGTAATTATGAATTTGAGATAGGCCATCGCTAGAAGCCAATTGGCGCTGGCCCAACAATAGTCTAGCGAACAAGTAATTCAAAAGGCCAATTTGCAGTTCCCAGCTCTTAGATTGATCAAGTATTGGTTGCAGATCTACTGTTGCCCCCATTTTATTACGTACCACTTCAACTTCAGCAAAAGCAGTAAACTCATCCGCGTCCAAACAATAATAATTCATCATTTCTCGCCCTTGGCTTTTTGGGCTAAGTCCACAGATGGTTCATCCCTTATTGAGGCATCAGTACCCTCGCCGAGCAATGCATCACTTGCTAAAAATGAGATTACGTAATCCTTATTAATGACAACTTGTCCTTCATCATCGGCGGCTTTTTCAATTAAGGAATAAGCCATCTTAAGAATTTTTGCCGCATTGAACTCAGACTTTTCACCGACTAGCTTGATTGCATCTTTGTCAAACGGGCTGAGGACAGAAGGCTTTGTAGGTTTTAACCGATATTCACTTAAATACTTGGATAGGAGAAGTCGCGAATGTTTCTCAGTCATTTTTTCGAATGGAATAACGTGAGATTGAATTCCTAAGGGTGCAATGGGCGATCGATGTTCTAGCCCGGAGGCTGCCCACGCCTCTTGAATCAGCCCTTGCACACCAGCATGAATCACTAAAAACATTACATAGAAGCCGTACTGGGATGATAGATAGGGTCCATCGTACAGCATCCGGCGTAATTCGAATGCGAAGTCTCGCTTTTGGCGGGCCGATTGGAAATCAGGTATTCTCTCGAAGTCATCAACTAGGAGGTATAGCCCAGTGAAGTTTGCTGCTTTGAACATGATTACAAGATCATTCAGTATGAAGTGCAAACGATCTTGCGGCTTTTTCAATTCTTCCAAGTAGTAGTGCTTGAAGTCCCCGGTAGATTCGATACCGGTTTCAAAAAAGCTAGGACTTCTTCTTAGTGGGAAAGCAGAGGGTAGTCGTGCAAAATCGGGAAAAGAATCAAATCCAGACTGAATCGCGGAATATTTAATGTCATTATCGGAATACCAGCTGTCATTTTTTAAGGTATCGATGAGTTCCATGGCATTCAGGTTCTCTAGTTTCTTTGCAACATCAGGATACCGATCTACGATCACCTCATACCTAAGTATTGTTAAACAGAATTCTAATAATTCACTTTCCAGTATGTTGTAAAAGATGAGATCAAGAAAGCTTTGAAATGATTTTGACCGTCCTCCCGCTTCTGGGCTAAGTATCAGTGCAGCACATTTGTTAGCTCCATTAGATATCTTATTGCAGAAATCCTTATTTATTTCATTTTGGAGATGAATGAGAAATGCCGATTTGCCGTTTCCTCGCCCTATATATGATACATCTCTTAAATATCCCATTCTAATGTGCGATGCTCTATTCATGGGCTTAGAAAGGAATGTATCGACTATTGCGTTATATTCCTTTTCGCGAATGGCCATTTCATAAATTTCGCCGTTGAACCGCTTATCCTGTGCCTTTTTATTCACAGCAGGTTCCGGTGGAAATGGATTCTCGGCCAGATTAAACTTACTATACTTACTTGATGGAGGTTGGGATAGCGCCTCCGAGGGTTTCCTGATTAGATTTGTCATGATTATCCTCTAATGATATCAATCGCTATGATGTTACGAAATTTCCCATCAATAAGGATGGGTTCGCGTTTAAGATAGTTGGCCTTAGTTTCTTCTGGAAGTTTATCAACTTCCAGTGAGATGGAAATTTTCGATCCCTCGCGCAATATTGTCTTGTAGGTGTCATTCAAATACTTATCGAATATGCGCTCGGAGATTTTCATTCTATAGCAAACTATCTCTCGTAGAGTTGAAAGATTGACGAAATAGCCTCTACTAGTACGTCTTATACGGTAGTAACCGTGCTGTAAATGCTCGATAAACAAATCTATGTTTGTATCGTTTATCACTGGCTCGTGCCGAAACAACTTTTGTTTGTCCGAGTAAGAATAGATTTCAGAAAAATCATCTGAGACCGTTCCCTCAGCCAGAATTGACAAGGGATATACAAGCCGGCCATGAAACCGGGGATAAAATTCTGTTGCGTGCAGTATCCCAATCTGTTTAGCTCGATAGGACCATATCTCAAATGATGACATCGAAAGATTAATCCCATAAACTCCCTTTAAAAAATATCCGAGCCAGTAATCCCTAAAGCGCTTAATAATAGCGTTATACCTCAAAGGTTCAAATTCATCATTTTCATTATTTGAAAGCAAGCCAGAAGTGACCAATCGCTCTAGTAAGATAGAGTTGGGTTTTTTAAGAGTGCGAGTGTCACCATTATATGTTTTCAGGTCCTTTTCCAGCTGAGTCACGAGAACATTTGAATAATTAGTCATATCTCCTGTGGTTTTCAACGCACTTCGTTCTAGCCCTACAGATAACGGCGAATAGATTGGAAGTAAAAGACGATCCTTCTCTCCGCTATATAGTGCACTGACTAAATATCGAAACCCTTGATAGACTCTCTCCATGTGAAAAAATATCTGATCATTATATTGTTTTATCAAATTGTTTTCAAATAGATCGATTAGTTCCAAACCTGAGTCAGTTATCTTCATTTTACTGTCATGAAACTTTAAAAATTTATACTGGGCAGACTCATCTATAACCTGAGCAAAAGTGTACTTGAATTTATCCAGCTGTCTTCGCGTTAGGTTTTCTTCAGACGGCGAGATTTTCCTGTATTTTGACTCGCCGAGGCGATACTCCTCCTTAAGTTCTCGAAAAGCACCAAACGCCATGTCATAAGTGGGATACTTGTGGATGCTTTTCAGAACAACATAGAAATATTCTAGGAAGTAGAATTTCTTGATAGAAGAATGTTGTTTCAATTGGGAATCTTAATTCGACGTCATTGTGCGTCTTCAATCCCTTCTTGGATACGCCGCAGTTTAATGTAAGTAATACAGTTCGCGTTTCCAAGGTTTAATTCACGCCTCTTTTTAAGCGTCGCCCGCCCGCCTACTGGCGGACAAACGGCGGGTTCCCCCGGGCAGGCTCACATCTCGTCGAACAGGCCTAATAGTTGGCGGCCATCTCGTGGCGCACCTGCAGGCCGGGCACTACGCCAGATGTCTAGCGACGCCCATAGGCTTGGCGTCGGCCCATGCGCATTGGGCGAACGACCCGGGCAGCCACCGGGGGCGGCACAGGTTTCGTAGTGGGCCGGGCCTGGGCATTTGATTCGTCCCGGAAGCCCTCTATGACATGGATGGGAATCCGCTGGTGAAGCACCTGCTCAACGGCCGTCAATAGATCGCCTTCATCGACAGAGACCAGGGAAACCGCCACGCCGTTGGACCCCGCCCGGCCAGTGCGGCCGATACGGTGAATATAGTCCTCGGGCACCTGGGGAATGTCGAAGTTCACCACGCGGGGCAGCTCGATGATGTCCAGCCCCCGGGCGGCGATGTCGGTGGCTATCAGAAAGCGCACCTTGCCCTTCTTGAAATCGGCTAGCGCTCTGGTGCGTGACGACTGGCTCTTGTCGCCGTGGATGGACTGGGCGCTGACACCGGCCCGGACGAGGTGCTTGGTGAGGCGGTCGGCCCCCCGTTTTGTGCGGGTGAAGACCAAGGCCTGGTCCCAGTTCTCGGTCTTGATAAGGTGGGTCAGCAGCGCCCGTTTCTTTGACCGCTCAACCGGATGCACCTTATGCACCACCAGTTCGGTGGCGGCATTGATTGGCGAAACCTGGATGCGAGCGGGGTCGGTCAACAGCGAATGGGCCAGTTGGCGTATTTTGGGCACATAGGTGGCGGAAAACAGCAGGTTCTGGCGCTGCTTGGGCAGCAGGTCCAGGATGCGCCTGATGTCGGGCAGAAAACCCATATCGAGCATGCGGTCCGCTTCGTCCAGCACCAGGAACTCCACCTTTGAGAGGTTCACCGTTTTCTGCCGGGCGTGATCCAGCAGGCGGCCAGGTGTGGCCACCAGGATATCCACCCCTTTTCTCAGTTTGGCGGCCTGGGGATGAAAGCCCACACCGCCGAAGACAACCGTCGAGCGCAACGGCAGATATCTGCCGTAGGTCCGCACATCCTCGTGCACCTGTGCGGCCAGCTCACGGGTGGGGGTAATCACCAGCGCCCGGGGATGGTTACCGTTCCCGTTGGACCGGTTTAACATCTGCAATATGGGGAGGGCGAAAGCCGCAGTCTTGCCAGTGCCGGTCCGGGCGCCGGCAAGCACGTCTTTGCCCATCAGGATGGCTGGAATGGCCTCTGTCTGAATGGGTGTGGGGGTTGAATAGTTCTGCGCGGATACAGCGCGCATTAGTTCGGCCTGTAGGCCGAGGTCGTTAAATGACATATGTCCTTATCTCCTGAATCGCCCTGCCCCCGCTTTTCAAGGGCCCGGTCCAGGCGAAATGATTAGTAATGCTTTATGCGGAAGCTGAAAACTGTGGTGGGAAGACAACTACATCGCAGCGGGCACCGACCGGTGGGTGCTAAGTCGCGGCCAACTTAGGTCCGGTTTGCCGCCATACCTACAGAATTCTGCGTGTCGTCGATGGCATACCAGCCCGCCATTTACAGCGCAAAGGATAGCTTCCAGTTACGTGGTACTCTGCGGAACAAGTGGGCGGGGACCTGGGGCTGCCCCGCCTTTGGCGGGGTTCCCCCGCTTACAGCGGGATTCGAGGCCTACGGCCAAAGCGCTACAGGTTCAGCCGGAGCCCAACGGTGATAGTCCTGCCGGGCAGGGGATAGTCTCCATCGGTGATGGTATTGCCAAAATGCTCGCTATAGCGGGTATCGAATATGTTCCTGACTTCCATATAGGGCGTCAGCTTTGTAAGACTCCTGCTCAGGCGCAGGTCCAGATCGGTCCTGGCCGGCAATATTTTTTCAGCCATGGTCACCGTTGGTGATTGCAAATAATCGGCATAGTAGTTCCCGACACGCCCCCTATACTCGCCGCGCAGATTTACATCAAAACCTGCCAGCCGGAAGTCCAATTGGGCACTGGCGGAGTGTTGTGGGACGAAGGCAGCGGGTCGTGTAATATCTTCCAGACGGGTGGAGTCGGTTAACCAATCATCGTAAACGACCTCCTGGTTGGTCTGCTGCGCATCCAGTAAAGAATAGCTCAGGCTGACTTGAAAACTCGGCAACCGGAGGTCGAATTCGGTTTCCAACCCATTGACGGAATATCGGTTGATATTCGAAGGTCGCCAGAAACCACCCGGCCCGGTGGGCGCCCAGGCGATCATGTTATCCACGGCCCTCCTGAAGAGGACCAGATCGGCGGTTGCGCTCGGAGAAAACCGGCGTTCGAGCCCGACCTCATAGGCCAGGCCGGTCTCACTTTTTAGATCACGGTTGCCGGCGTCGGGCCAGAACAGGTCGTTGAAAGCGGGCGCCCGGAACGCTTGCCCCACCGAGGCCCGAAAAGTATTTGCTCCCACATCGAGGGTCATCCCTATATTGGGACTGGTGGACGAGCCATATTCGGAGTGCCTGTCGAGCCGAATGCCGGGCACCACACTGAGATTTGACCGCTGCCATATATATTCCACCCAGACCCCCGCAGTCCGGGCTTCCGGGTCCCATTCGTCAACCTTCACCACCCCACTTACCTGGTTCGTATATTTTTGG
>SDBT01006683.1_pt1 | contig 19078 bp, 15 predicted proteins | sample 2277101 | NCBI WGS metagenome assembly SDBT01 (sample SAMN10404973, study PRJNA504765) | marine sediment metagenome | isolation source: marine sediment core GS10_PC15, 103 cmbsf | place: Arctic Ocean: Southern Knipovich Ridge | collected 2010 | reverse complement strand
GCGGTGATACGAACCTGTAGGGAATTTGCGTCCTCTTCAGGATCGTAATAGACGGTTCAAATCGGACCAGTTGATCGAAGGTGTGGTAAAATGAGTATAATCTGATGACACCTGGAAGAGAAACGTATCTTTTGCCGTTGATTCGGAAGGCCGTACCGGATTTTTCCTCTACTCTCTCCCATCTTGCCCTTCTGCTCATCTCTGCCTCGACAAATTCAATGAAACCTCGCATCTTCTCAGCAAACAGCGGGAGAGTTGTTTCGTAATCAGGAAATACCTTTTGAATAACAGGAACAAGCTCGTGACGAATCCTGTTGCGTAAAAACTCTTTCGACAGATTTGTTTTATCGGTACGATAACCCAATCCATGTGCCGTCAGGTAACCGAGAACCTCCTTCCGCGTGCTGAACGACAGAGGACGAAAGATCTTATCCCGTACAAGGGGAATCCCGGATAAGCCGTAAAAAGAGGCGCCTTGAAAGAGACGCATAAGAATCGTTTCGATGTGATCGCTCGACGTGTGGCCCGTTGCGATGTAATCGGCTGAAATTTTTGACGCCAGGGAGGTTAGGTAGCGGTAACGATAATCCCGCGCGACCTCCTCGAGGCTTCTCCTTGTGCTGCCGGCAATCCGTTTCAACTCTCCGAATGATTCGCGTTCTACATTTAAAGAGATCCCAAGTGTGGTGGTTATCTGCTTTAAAAAATCGATGTCTCCGTCTGCTTCATCGGGCTTTCGAATCCCGTGGTCGAAGTAGGCGCAGCTCAGCTTCAAATTCAGAAACGAACGCATTTCAGCAAGGACATGAAGGAGAGCCGTGGAATCGGGTCCGCCCGAGCAAGCCACAACGATATGGGCTCCGTCTTTGATGCCAAGATTGGTCAGGCACTCTGATACCTTGTGTTGCAAGCTAATCTTATCTCTCATTGAGGTCGTTCATTACTCGTTCCGGAGGATTCACCAGGAGGTCCAGCACCCCCCTCTCAGCCTTCTGAAATGAGCGATCAATCAGACTCTGTTCTTCCGGACTGGGTTCACCGAGCACGTGATCGATAACCTCTCTTTTCGATGCAGGCCGCCCTATCCCGATATAGAGTCGGAGGAATTCGTGGGAGCCGGCGTAGCGTATGATTGACTCCAGACCTCTGTGTCCTGCCGAGGAACCCCTGGCCTTGAGTCTGCAGGATCCGGGTGGCAAATCCAAGGTATCACAGACGACCACCAGGTCTCGAAGGTCTCCCTTCGTGTATCTCAGAAGTCCTCCCAGAATCTCACCGCTGCGGTTCATATACGTTAAGGACTTTGCCAGGAAGAGATCCCGATTGCGGTAGAGTCCTCTTGCTATGAGAAATTTTCGAAATAGCGGTTTTTTCAGTGTAACCGCCAGTCGCCCGGCAATACGATCGATGAGCTGAAATCCAACGTTGTGACGTGTATGTTGATACCGATCGCCCTTGTTCCCCAATCCAAGAATGATCCAGGGCAGGATTTACTCCTCTTTCTCCGTCTCTATTCTTCTTTCTCCGTCTCCACAGCCTCTTCTGCTGCTTCCTCTCCTTCCACAGCCTCTTCTTCGAGCTCCTCTTCTTCGGCAACTTCCTCTTCGACTCTCTTATGGGTTATCGTACATATGACCTGGTCGCTTGCTCCCAGGTATTTCACACCCTCCAGCGTGGGAATATCGGATATGTGAATAGAATGACCCAATTCGAGGGCACTTATGTCTACGACAACCTCTTCGGGCAAGTCTTTTGGCAGACATTCGATTTCCAATACATGGGTTACCGTGTCCAGCAACCCTCCCTCTTTTACTCCCACAGGTGCGCCGGAAAAACGAACCGACAGATGGGCCTTTAATAACTTACCCTTTTCAAACTCGTAGAAATCGATATGCATGATCTTACCCTTCAGGATGTTGTCCTGGTAATCTTTGACCAGGACATCGTAGGACTTATCATCGGACTTAAGCGTGATGATCGTGCTTTCGGAAATGATCTTAAACTTTGTGTTGAATTCGTGCTCGTCCACAGAGATACAGACGGGCTCGTTATGTCCATATACAACCGAAGGAATCTTTCCGATTTTTCTGAGTCTCCCTGAAGGCCCTTTTTTAGTTTTCTCTCTCAGCGTAAACGCCAACGTATTCTGTTCCATTACTGACTCCTCTCGTATTTACGAATTCTGGCTATCGTTTCTGGGACGGCAGGATTCGAACCTGCGCATACCGGTACCAAAAACCGGTGGCTTACCACTTGCCGACGCCCCAAATATGTATGTGTCGATTACTCTTCTTCGATTTTATCTGGTTGATCGACCGGTGGTGCGCTCGTATCCTCGGCCGTTTTATCGGAGGATTCTGTGGTGACTTCCCGTGTTTCTGGCGGAGCAGTCGGTTCTCCGCTAGATTCTCGGGGGAGCTCACCAGTGCTAGAAGTCTCTCTTTCGCTCTCCAAATTATCCAGCTTGTTGTACTCTTCGAGTATCTTATGCTGAATGATGTTCCTGAAATCCGAATTAATCGGATGCGCTATATCTTTGTACTCTCCTTTATTCGTCTTTCTGCTTGGCATCGCCACGAACGTTCCTGCCTGCCCGGATATTATTTTCAAGTTATGAACGACGAAGCATCCATCAAAAGTAAGTGTTACATATGCCCTGAGCTTACCCTCTGATTCCACCTTTCGAATTCGGATGTCGGTGATATCCATAGCTTCCTCCTTTTCGAGTCCTGCCAAGTAAGAACTTACCTTAGCAAATAGGAATTTACCCTGGCAAACAGGAGTTTGCCAAGCTAAGTCCTCTTAGCAGACCTCAGAAGCCTTTTTTTGACATTCTCATACTATTGTAATACAGGATCCGGTTTCCTTTCAAGGGGCTCTACAGCGGCCACAAATGGGTAGCGCAAGTTGAGTGTATGAACAACATCATCTAGATTCGAATCGAGTGGAAACACTCCCATAATCGTGGAACCGCTGCCCGATACCCCGCAATGCACCGCCCCCATCTTTCGGAGGGAGCTCCGGATCTCGGCCAGCTCCGGAAACTTCTGATAAACAACTCCTTCAAAGGAATTTTTAAAGCTCCAACTCGGTACATCCGCTGTTTCATATTCTGTCGACAGCTCTTTCGGGCCTTTCATCGATAGAAGAGGGTTGGACAGCTCTTCTGCATTATTGTCTCTCACTCCGTCATACCATTCATAGGCTTTGCGAGTTATGATTGGAAATCCGGGATACACGAGTACGACCTTGAAATCCGATCGAGATCGAAGCGGGGCGACTTTCTCACCGCGACCGGTTACAAGTGCAGCTGCGGATCCAAAGAAAAACGGTACATCACTCCCGACTTCCAAGCCTATCCTCCGGAGATCTTCTTCGTGCAAAGGCCTCTCGAGGAGAAGATTCAAGCAGCACAAAATCGATGCCGCGTCGGACGATCCGCCCCCAAGACCGGCGCCAATTGGAATCCTTTTCTGTACCGATACCTTCAGTCCACACTTCAAACCGAAGCGTTTTTGAAAGACATTAAAAGCCTTCCAAATAGTATTTTCCGTTTTGTGAAAGGGGAAATTCCCCTCAATGTCAAATCCGGTTGTGCGTTTCAAAGATCGTACCGAGATGACATCAAATAGAGATACCATCTGCATGATTGATACTATATCATGGTACCCATTATCGCGTTTTTCGGTTATCTCCAGGTAAAGATTGACCTTGGCCGGCGCCTTGCATGTAATATGCATGCATGAAATATACATAAATTCTGTCCGGCGGATTATACAAACTGCGTATTTCTTGCCAAATTTAATTTTGACTCCCTCAAAGCCTCAACGTGGACGATCTATCCGCCCAAGCTCTCCTGACAAGGTCTTTTAACATAGCGGATAATATGCGCTGGATTGCTTTATTGAGCTCTTGGTCATCTCGAAAAAACGGTCGGGAAGATTAAAAAAAAGAAAAAAGCTGTTGACATGTTGAGGTTGAAGGTCATAGATTGAATTTAACACCATGAGTAAGGAGGATGGGAGATAGCGATGTTTCCCATAGATATCAATTCCTATGATAATCTAGAAGTGTGGATTCCGTGGTTGTCTTCAGACGATGAACATGAAGACGACTTTGAGGATGACGACTTTTACGACGATAACTTCGATGATTACGAAGAAGATTTTGAAGACGATTACGAAGAAGAGATAGACGAGGACGACGAGGACGATGAGGACGATGAGGAAGAGGAGGACGATGAGGAAGAGGAACTAGAGGACGAAGAAGAGATCGAAGATGAAACCGATGAAGACCTAGAGGAAGAGGATTACGACGAGGACTTCTTCGAAGACGATGATTATTCGGTCGATGATGATGATGGTGGGCTAGACGACGATGAAGAGTGATACAGTTGCTCGCTGTTAAACCACAGTTTCTCCAATTCATAAAACTCACGCTTCTCTCGAGTCATCAGATGAATGACAATAGTACCGCAGTCTATCAGTACCCAGCCTTGATCTGCTGAGTTCTTCAAGCTATTCAGTTTATTGATCTTATTGGCGTGAAAATACTCATTCACATGCTCCATCAGGCCTTTGAGATGCGCCTGGCTTCTTACGGTACAGATCACGAAAAAATTAGTCCAACTGCTCATTTCACCGACATCGAGAACCGTTGTGTCTATTGCCAAGTGTTCTGCCAGCAATTGGGCTATTTTGATAGCGTGTTCCCTACTTCTTGCAATAACGTCCATCAAAATCCTTTCCCAGAATAAGAGTTATGTCCGCACTGGACTCCGAATCGAGCTTTGAGTGAATTCTCTCACATTTTATGACTTGCGCAACCTTTTCCGCAGCGTAGGATTTGCCTTTTCTGTCCAGAACGAGAGTGTTTAGATACTCATCGTGGTCTGCATTTCCAAAGGATACGACATCGAATCCAAAGCTTTCGTACAGGGCCTTGGTTCTCTTAGCCAATCCATCGGTTTCGGTCCCATTGAGTATCTCAATACTCACGATGAGTGTGTCATCATATTTGGGATCGTCACTGCTGATTGTCTCGATAGTTTGTCTAATCGTTTGCTTTATGAGATTCCCCTCATAATGAGGGAAAAGTATTGGACCATCAACACCTTCCACTTTTTTGATGCTACCTAGGACACGTTGAAAGATTAGCCGATCCGTTTTCAGCTTTCCCAACTCGAGAATAAATGAGCGCAGGGATTTCGATGTGAGGTTTGATTTAAGGTACGATCTCACCAGCTTGAAAACATCTTTCTCCAGCAGGTAGGCATTCGTTGCAGGATTCCCGATTTTCTTTAAAAGCGAATGCAGGACTTTCTGCTTCCTGCCTACCCTTTCTCGATCCTCTTCCAGAGGGAGTTCGTAGGTGAGGTAGTCCTTGATCTTGTCCCCGTCGAGTAGCACGCTACCAGACGGCAGTAGAACAGGCCGTTCACCTTGATCTATATTGACGGGATTAGAGATGAACAGCTCCAGACCCCCGACGAGATCTACAAAATTGGATAAGCCGTTCAACGAAATATCGAAATAAAATAGGACTGGCAGATCCAGTATCTGTTCCACCTTCTTTTTAATGGGCGAATTGTCCTGGGTGTTGTACAGCACTTCAAGCCTATCAAACCGATCAACTGTTTCCACCTTTGTTCCAAGATTCGCCGGAATGTAAAACAGACCCCCTTTTTTGGTCACCGGGTGATAGAGTAAGACCTGAATAAATTTCAGATTTTGATCCGAATTAATCAAAAAGAGAATAGCGATGGGACCCTCATCTTTGAGTTTGCTAGTGAATTTGTCCGTTCTGAATTTATAGAATGCAAAAACAACCGTTGCAACAGCAACGATAATAATCAACAGAAGGAGAATAATGCTCTTGTCAGTCTTGCGAGAGCGTTTCACCTTACCTCTGTACGTCCACCCCTTTACTGGTTTTTGTCGACAGTTCTTGAGTTTTTTGATAGAGACGGTTTTTTTCTATATATTTCCAAACCGCTTCCGGGAGAAGATACTGAACAGATTTGCCCTCACGTACCCTATTCCTGATATCTGAGGAAGACAGCGGAAATATAGCATTATCAACGTATTGATGAGGATAGGGAAAGGGCCTTTTCGCAGTATGATAGCGGTGTGCTACTATCAATGTCGCCAATCCAGATAAACGATCTGGATCTTTCCACTTCGAAAATTCCTCCAATAGATCGTCTCCTATTATCAAGCCTAGTTTATTTTCAACATTGTATTTGGCTGATAGCAGCCGAATGGTGTCGATTGTGTACGAGATACCTCCCCTATCGATTTCGCATGCATCGACTGTGAAATGAGGGATCGCTCTGACAGCCGCCCTCAGCATATCGATTCTTTGGCCCGCGGTGACATCGTCTTCAATATCTTTATGTGCGGGGATATTAGCCGGAATGAAGACTATGCTGTCATAACCATAGGTCAGTCGAACGTCGTCGGCCAGGCAGAGATGCCCCAGATGAACAGGATTAAACGTGCCTCCCAAAATTGCTACTTTCATCACCGCCTACCCACAGTAGTCGAAGGCCTCTGCAATAAAACTCCTCAACCTATCCAGGCCGTCTCCGCGTAATGCCGATATCCCAATAATTGTTTCCCCTGGATATTCCTCTCTCAATATCTCGAGCGCCTCTGCTGCACCGGATTGATCCAGCTTGTTTCCGACTAGGATGCGCCTCTTCTGTGTCATATCCGCGCGGTAGCTGCCGAGTTCTTCTAATAGGATTTTCGGCGTTACCAGGTACGTTGGAGCGCTCAAATCTAACAGCAGAATGAGAAAACTGGTCCGAGAAACGTGCCTGAGAAACTTCAGCCCCATACCGGCCCCCGATGAAGCGCCCTCTATAATACCGGGAATATCTGCGATCGTTATTTCTCGATCCTCAAACCAAAGGGCCCCAAGATGGGGTTCTCGCGTTGTAAAAGGGTAATCCCCGATTTTTGGCCTGGCATTCGTAAGGCAAGACAGCAGAGTCGATTTGCCCGCGTTCGGAAACCCCACAAGCCCAATATCGGCGATGAGATTCAGCTCAACGATTACCCGGCGAACCTGACCGGGTTTTCCGGGTTTAGCAAAACGGGGGGCACGGCGGGTCGAAGTAGCAAAGAGGCGGTTCCCTTTTCCCCCGACCCCTCCCTTTAGGAAGATCCATTCATCGTTGTGTGAGCTGAGGTCTCTGAGCACGGTGCCGGAATCCGGATCTTTTATCAGCGAGCCGGGAGGTACGTGGATATAAACGTCTGAACCGTTCTTGCCGTGCTTCTGTCGTGAACCACCGCGGGCGCCGTTTTCAGCCCTGTAATGTTGCTTTTGCTTTAGATGTGAAAGGGTTTTAAGATTCCGTCTGACGACAAAGATGATGTTGCCTCCTTTGCCACCATCTCCACCATCAGGACCACCCCGGGGAACATATTTCTCCCTTCGAAACGAAACGGCACCGTTGCCGCCGTCTCCCGATTTCACTTCGATTTTAGCTTCATCAACGAAACTGATCACCTAGAGATCGCTCTTGCCTCACTACGAGCAGGGCTTGATACTGGCCAGCTTCTTTCCTCTTTTTTGATGGTATTCGACGATACCGTCTATCTTTGCGAATAATGTATCGTCTTTCCCTTTTCCGACGTTCTCGCCCGGATGAAACCTCGAACCTCGTTGGCGTACTAGAATGGATCCTGCGGAAACCATCTGTCCAGCATACCGCTTGATTCCCAACCTCTGCGAATTTGAATCTCGTCCGTTTTTGGAGCTTCCTCCACCCTTTTTGTGCGCCATCTTATATCCTCCGACCTATGCCTTTTTCTGTGTTTTCGTTTTGCCCTTGGCAGCCGATGGTTTTGAGGCCCCTCGCACCGAAGCTTTCGGCTTTGCCTTGGCGGCTGACGATTTAGGAGCCGGCCGCTTGGCCACCGGCGCCTTTGGCTTTACCCCAGATTTCGGTTTTTGCATTGCAGCCGATGCCTTTGTCTTGACCTTGGTTTCAGCTGCTTTCGCTTTTTCCGCGGTTACCGTAGCCTGAGTCTCAGAGGACTGAGCCTGAGTCTCAGAGGACTGAGACTTTGCGGCCTTCGTTTCCGATTTCAGCCCTGCAATATCTTCTACCTTAAGGAGGGTATATTTCTGTCTGTGACCCTGTTTTTTTCTGTAGCCTTTTCTTTTTTTGTATTTGAAAACGATCAATTTCTTGTCCAAGACATGATCTTCCACGGTAGCCTTGATTTTGATGCCCTTGAGAAAGGGCTGCCCCACCTGGATCTCATCCTCGTCAGAGACAAGAAGAACGGAATCGAACTCAAGCTTATCACCCGATTCGCTATTGAGTCTGTCGATTTTGATTATCGATCCTTTCTCTACCTTGTACTGTTTACCTTTAATATCAACTAAAGCGTACATCTTTGAACCTCATCAGTTATACATTCGTGACAAGCACATCTGCAGCCATATCGAGCAAAGTCTTGTTGTTGAGTTTGGAACCTCGTTCGCCTATATCGATCGAAGAATATAACAAGAAAAAGTAAAAGGGTCAAGAACCAAGCAATCGTCCTCGATTGCAGCGATCGTCCTCGATTGCAGCGATCATGGGAGTCCTGTGCTGCCGACAAGATACTGATCGATCGCTCGTGCAGCCCCCCGGCCCTCATTGATCGCCCATACAACCAGCGACTGTCCCCTTCTCATATCACCCGCAGCAAAGACTCCCTCTGTGGAGGTCATGAATGTTCCATACTCGGCTTTCACATTGGAACGAGCATCCGTCTCCAGTCCAAAGTCTTCGATCACAGTTTTTTCAGGACCTAAGAATCCCATTGCCAAGAGTACCAAATCGGCTCGGAATGCCTCCGCTGTGCCAGGAATTTCTCTAGTCTGATAACGACCCCCCTCGTCCCTGTACCATTCCACCCGTAGGGTGTGGACTTCCTGCACCCTACCGTTACCTTCGAAACCGGTTATCATGATCTCATATTCGCGAGGATCATTTCCGAAAAGCTCATTTGCCTCGTTGTGTCCGTAGTCTCTGCGAAGGATCCGAGGCCATGCGGGCCAGGGATTGTCAGGAGCACGTTGAACGGGTGGTTTGGGAAGGATCTCGAAATTAACTAATCCCTTGCATCCATGCCTGATAGCCGTTCCGATACAGTCATTCCCCGTGTCCCCTCCCCCAACGACGATCACGTTCCTTTCCTTTGCCGATATGTAAGAAAACCTGTGCGATCTTTCAGCAGACTCGCCAGGCTTGTTGGATTGAGGTTCTAGAAGGAATTGTGTGTTAGCGGTCAGGAAATCCATGGCAAAGTGAATTCCTTCGAGTTCCCTACCCGGAACCGGAAGGTCCCGCGGTACACCGGCACCGCAAGCAAGCAGGAGCGCATCAAAACCTTTCAGTAGTTCATGAGAGTCGATACTATCTCCTATATGTGTCTCGCTCCGGAACGTGACACCTTCTTGAGCCATCAGATCTACACGGCGCAGAATCTTTGATTTATCGAGCTTCATATTGGGAATGCCGTACATCAGGATGCCACCAATCCGATTACTCTTCTCAAACACTGTCACATCGTGACCCGCTTTGTTTAGCTGGTCCGAGGCGGCTAAACCCGCTGGACCGCTTCCAACGACAGCGACGCTTTTTCCGGAACGCCTGGTAGGAGGCCTTGGTGTGATCCAACCTTCCTTGAAAGCCTTTTCGATGATGAAATATTCATTCGCTTTAATTGTGACGGCTGGTTCGATGATGGACAGAACACACGCAGCCTCACAGGGAGCGGGACAGACAAGACCGGTAAACTCCGGGAAGTTATTGGTCAACAGAAGCCGCTCGATAGCCTCCCTGTATCTTCCTCGATAGATAAGATCGTTCCACTCGGGAATCAGATTATCTATAGGACAACCGGTAGCCGATTGACAGAAGGGCACCCCACAATCCATGCATCGGGCACCCTGTCGTCTTCTCTCCTCCTCGGATATTTTTAGTTGGAACTCATTGAAATCCACCACCCTCTTTCGCGGCCTGCGTTCTCGCTTTTCTTTTCGGTCATACTCCATAAACCCTGTCGGCTTACCCATAATCCACCCCTTCTCTGTCCTCTCGGATCACCTCCAACCTCTTCTTTTCCACAACACGTTTGTAATCTATGGGCATAACCTTCACAAAGTACGGGACGATCGTATCCCAGTTATCCATCACGTTATAGGCCACTACCGAACCGGTGTATCGGTAATGAAGCTCAATCAAGTTGCGGACCTCCGCCTGTTCCTCTGTGTAATCCATCGACTCCAGCTCAACCATCGCAGTATTGCATCGAGATCGTAAGTTTCCATCGATATCCCAAACGTAGGCGATCCCCCCGCTCATTCCTGCGGCAAAGTTTCTACCCGTCGGACCCAATATTACCGCTCGCCCGCCTGTCATATATTCGCATCCGTGATCTCCGACCCCTTCGATTACGACGCGCGCTCCCGAGTTGCGAACACAGAATCGCTCAGCGGCCATCCCCCTGATAAAGGCCTGACCGCCCGTAGCCCCGTAGAGAGCCACATTTCCGATTATGATGCTTTGCTCTGGAACATAGGTTGATGCCTTTGGAGGATAAATGATGAGCTTTCCCCCTGAAAGCCCCTTGCCTAGATAGTCGTTTCCGTCACCCTCGAGCTCCAGCGTTACACCTTTTGCGAGCCAGGCCCCAAAGCTCTGTCCGGCCGAGCCTGTAAACTTAAAGTGAATTGTGTCGTCGGGCAGCCCGCTTAATCCGCATCTCTTGGAGATTTCATGACTCAGCGTCGTTCCCACGGCACGATTGATATTGCGAATTGGCAGATCGATGCGCACGGCGTGACCATGCTCCAGAGCCGGCTTGGCGAGTGCGATCAGCCTGTTGTCCAGGCTGTGCTCCAGTCCATGATCCTGTTTTCTGGTACAGTAAACCTCAACCAATTTGTTGGGTTTTCGAGCGGGCGTCAGGATAGGTTTGAGATCAAGACCATCGGATTTCCAGTGATGGATTGCGTGGTTCACCTCGAGCATATCCGCCCGTCCGACCATTTCATCGATCCTTCGAAAACCCATTCGGGCCATATAGGAACGCACCTCTTCTGCTACAAATCGAAAGTAGTTGGTCACATACTCCGGTTTGCCCGTAAATCGTGCTCTCAGCGCGGGATCCTGAGTCGCGATGCCAAAGGGGCATGTGTTGCTGTGACACTTCCTCATCAACGTGCAACCCAAAGTTACAAGCGGTGCGGTTGAGAAACCGAACTCCTCTGCCCCCAAAAGAGCGGCGATCACGACGTCGCGTCCGGTCTTGAGCTGTCCATCGGTCTGCAGCACGACCCGGCTTCTCAGGTCATTCAAAACGAGAGTCTGGTGCGTTTCGGCGATGCCCAGCTCCCAAGGGAGTCCGGCATGTTTTATTCCCGTTAGCGGAGACGCACCGGTGCCGCCATTGTGTCCGGAGATGAGTATGTGGTCGGCATGAGCCTTCGCCACGCCTGCGGCTATGGTGCCGACACCGACCTCTGACACCAGCTTCACGCTGATGCGTGCCCGGGGGTTTGCATTCTTTAAATCATAGATCAGCTGTGCCAGGTCTTCGATCGAGTAGATGTCATGATGGGGTGGAGGGCTGATCAGGCCTACCCCGGGTGTCGAGTTCCTGGTTTTGGCGATGATCTCGTAAACCTTATGGCCCGGCAGCTCGCCACCTTCTCCCGGCTTAGCCCCCTGAGCCATCTTGATCTGCAACTCATCGGCATTTGTAAGGTAATAGCTTGTTACTCCGAAGCGTCCCGAGGCTACCTGTTTTATGGCCGATCTTTTCGAATCACCGTTCGCAAGGGCAATGAATCGTTCGGGTATTTCCCCGCCCTCACCGGTATTCGATTTGGCTCCAATACGGTTCATCGCAATGGCAAGAGTTTCATGCGCTTCCTGGGATATGGAGCCAAAGCTCATGGCTCCGGTGCAAAAGCGTTTCACGATCTCAGAAGCGGGTTCAACCTCATCAATCGAAATCGGATCTCTATTTTTGAACTTGAATAATGCCCGGAGAGTACAACGTCCCAGATCATGCTCGTTTATAAACTGCGAAAATTTTTTGTAGCTATCCGGATCATTTGACCGCGCCGCCTGCTGTAGATAGGCGATGGATTCGGGGCACCACATATGTTTCTCTCCGCCGGCGCGCCAGTTATATTCACCGGGGTTTTCCAAAACGAGGGAGCTGTCACTGAATGCTCCCGCCTCAAACCGCCGGTAACCCAACTCATGTCTTCTGAGTGCCTCTTCGGCGAGAACTTCGAATCCCACACCCTTGATCCTGCTGGCGGTTCCTGTGAAACAGCGATCTACGACTTCACTGTTCAGGCCTATTGCTTCGAATATCTGTGCGCCCTTGTAGCTGTGAAGGGTGGAGATACCCATCTTCCCGAACACCTTGCGCATTCCTTTAGCCAATGCGATGTGGAAGTTACTGATGGTATCGAAGTCGGTGATTGAATCCTGAAACAGACCGTCCCGTCTCATCTGCCACATGGCCTCGTAGGCCAGGTAGGGATTGATCGCGTCGGCTCCAAAGCCGATTAGCATGCAAAAATCGTGAACCTCCCTGGGCTCGCCTGTCTCGAGCATGATGCCTATGCGCGTACGTTGAATCGTTCTTACCAGGTGATGGTGTACCGCGCCGCAGGCAAGAAGAGAGCTCATCGGTACCCGTTTTTCACTGGTGTCTCTGTCTGACAGGATTACGAGGGAAAAGCCCTCCCGGATTGCTTCGTCTGTTTCCCGGCAGATTCGATCCAGTGTGGAAACAAGCCCCGCGGTACCTTCCGTAATCGGATACGTCATGTCGATCGTCCTGGTACGCCAACCCCTGTGATCCATATGTTTGAGGCAGAATAATTCCTCGTTTGTGAGAAAAGGCTCTGAGAGATATAGACGGTGACAGTGAGACTCCACGGTGTCGAGCTGATTCCCTTCGGGTCCGATGAAGCACTCCAGCGACATAATCGTAGACTCGCGAATCGAGTCGATCGGGGGATTTGTGACCTGCGCAAAGAGCTGCTTGAAGTAGTCTGATAGGAGCCGGGGCTTATCTCCCAGACAGGCCAGAGGGGTGTCGTTTCCCATCGAGCCCAACGGCTCTTTGGAGCCTTCTATCATCGGCTTCAGTATGATCTCCAGGTGCTCCCGGGTGTAACCGAAAGCCCTGAGGCGCGGTAAGAGGGTATCAGATTCGAAGCCCATCGGTGCATCTTCGACTCTGAAGTCATTCAGCTCAATGACCTGATTGCGCAGCCACTCTCCGTAGGGATGGGCTCGTGCCATAGTCTCTTTGATCTCTTCATCATCGATGATGCGCCCCTGCTTGAAATCGACAAGGAACATCTTTCCCGGCTGCATCCTCCCCTTGAACTTAACCAGCTCCGGAGAGATATTGAGAACACCGACCTCACTGGCCATGATGACCCGGTCGTCGTGAGTTACATAGTAGCGATTGGGTCTCAATCCGTTTCTATCCAGAACTGCGCCGATGTAGTGACCATCCGTGAAGGCGATCGACGCCGGTCCATCCCACGGCTCCATGATACAGGCGTGATACTTGTAGAAAGCTTTTTTTGAGTCGGACATGTAAGGGTTGTTCTCCCATGCCTCTGGGATCATCATCATGATCGCCTCAGAAAGGGTACGACCGGCTATCATCAAGAACTCCAAAACGTTATCAAACGTTCCGGAATCCGAACACTCCGGCTCTACGATGGGAAACGCTTTATCGAGCTCACTGCCAAACAGATCGCTTTTCAGCATTCCCTCTCTGGCTCTCATCCAATTCTTGTTTCCCTGCAGCGTATTGATTTCGCCGTTATGAGACATTAATCGCATTGGTTGAGCTCGTTCCCAGCTGGGAAAGGTGTTCGTTGAGAATCGGGAATGGACCATGGCCAGGTGACTTTTAAAGAGCCTGTTCTTCAGATCCGGGTAATAGGGAGCCAGTTGTTCGGAAGTGAGTTGTCCTTTGTAAACAATGATTTTGGTTGATAGGCTACAGACATAAAATACCTTTGCCTCCTTGAGCTCGGTCTTCCAAATCTCTTTGCTGGCTATACGCCGTATGAGAAACAGCTGCCTCTCGAGTCCTTCCTGGTCGATTCTTCGGCCGGCCCTGATGAAAACCTGTTCGATTTCGGGCTCGCTCGCTCTTGCAGACGGCCCGATTAGAGAATTGTCTGTTGGGACCCGACGCCAGCCAAGCACCTGCAGGTTCTGCTCACGGCTTATCCGTTGAAAGACCTCTTTACACTTGAGTCGCTCTGCCTCTATCTTGGGCAAGAAAACCGTTCCCACGGCGTATTGCCCGGGATTCGGGAGCTCAATTCCGAGCTCATCTTTGGCCACCTGACGCAAAAACTCATGGGGCAAAGTTGTGAGAAGCCCGGCGCCGTCTCCCGTATTGGATTCAGCGCCCCTGGCGCCTCTGTGTGAGAGGTTTACCAGTATCGTGAGAGCGTCTTGGATAATCTGGTGGCTCTGAACCCCCTTGATATTTGCAACAAATCCAATGCCACAGGATTCTTTTTCAAAAGCTGGGTCGTAAAGGCCGTATTTTTTGGGAAAGTAGGGATTCATATTTCTGCCAAGACATCAATAGGATCAATAATATATATCAACTCTGACTCTTTAAGCATACCGGTCCAGGCCCTATTGACACTTCCATCCTCGTGTTCTACATGTTGTACTATTGCTGCATACACCTCAATCGGTACAAGCAATATCCATACCAATAGTAACTACTAGTATTTTGTTATAAGATAAAGAGTTATTGGAACTCACAAATGACTCATTTTGGCTGCAGGTACATTTACTACATCTTTGTAGGCAATGCATTAAAAAACCCTACAAAAATGTAAGAGTTGTGCCTTATTGACTCGCTCTTGAATCAAATAGGCGTATTTGATATATTGAATCATACCTACCGAAAAAATCTATAGACAGAAAGAGGATAGCTGATGTCGAGAAAAACTGTGACCATCGATGGAAATACGGCCGCAGCCTATGTGGCCCATGCGACCAACGAAGTAATCGCGATATATCCTATTACCCCGTCATCTTCAATGGGGGAGCTGGCGGACCAGTTTTCGGCCGAGGGCAGGAAAAACATTTGGGGAACGATTCCGGTTGTTGTGGAGATGCAGTCCGAAGCCGGTGCGTCGGGTGCAATCCACGGCGCTCTGACAACAGGCGCTCTGTCCACCACATTCACCGCTTCCCAAGGTCTCCTCCTCATGATTCCGAACATGTTCAAGATTGCTGGAGAGCTGATATCAACGGTGTTTCACGTATCGGCGCGCAGCGTCGCCTGTCAAGCCCTGTCCATATTCGGTGATCATTCTGATGTTATGGCAGTGAGATCCACGGGATTTGCTCTCCTTGCTTCGAACAGTGTACAGGAGGTAATGGACCTCGCCCTCATAGCTCAGGCTGCGACTCTGGAATCCCGTGTTCCGTTTCTGCACTTTTTTGATGGTTTCCGTATCAGTCATGAGATTCAGAAGGTCGAAGAGCTTACCTACGACGACATGCGAGCCATGATCGATGACAGCCGAATTCACGAGCATCGTGAACGTGGAATGAATCCCGAGAAACCGGTTATCCGGGGAACCGCTCAGAATCCCGATGTGTTTTTTGCGGCGAGAGAAACCGTGAACAGGTTTTACCAGGCAGCCCCCGACATTGTGCAGAAGGCCATGGATCGATTCGCCAAGATCGTTGGTCGGGAATATCATCTGTTCGATTACGTTGGCAGTCCCGATGCGGATCGTGTTGTCGTGATGATGGGTTCAGGGGCCGAGGCGATGGAGGAGACTGTGAGCTACCTGGCTGATCAGGGTGAGAAAGTCGGGCTCATAAAGGTCCGCCTCTTCCGACCGTTCAGTGTCGATCACTTTGTCGGTGCCCTGCCCAAAACCGTTAAAAGCATCGCCGTGCTTGATCGTACCAAAGAACCGGGCGCTATAGGTGAACCTCTCTACGAAGATATTCGAACGGCTATTGGTGAAGCAGCCACGAGCGGTGCTTTTAAGCTTAAGGATTATCCCGTTATTGTCGGCGGACGCTACGGATTAGGATCGAACGAGTTCAACGCTGGTATGGCCAAGGCCGTTTTGGACAATCTCGTATCCGACAAACCAAAGAATCATTTTACCATCGGTATTAACGACGATGTTACCTTTACGAGTCTCGAATGGGATAGCAGCTTCACCGCCGAAGACAGAGGAGCCCACTGTGCCCTGTTCTTTGGTCTGGGCTCCGACGGAACAGTGAGTGCCAACAAGAACTCCATAAAGATTATCGGGGAAGCAACGGATAACTTTGCACAGGGCTACTTCGTCTACGATTCAAAGAAGGCGGGGGCAACCACGGTTTCTCACCTGCGGTTCGGCAAAAAACCGATCAGGAGCACCTATCTCATTCAGACGGCTGATTTCGTTGCCTGTCACCAGTTCCCTTTCTTGGAGAAGTTCGACATGTTAGACAAGGTCAGAGAGGGTGGTATCTTTCTCCTCGCTTCTCACCACAACAAGGACAAGGTGTGGGATCAGATTCCGAAGCATGTCCAGGAGCAGATCATCGGTAAGAAGCTCCAGTTCTATATTATAAATGCTTCACAAATCGCCGAAGAGGTAGGCCTGGGTCGCAGGATCAACACGGTGATGCAGGCAGCCTTCTTTCTCATTTCCGGTGTTCTTCCTGAAGAAAAGGCGCTTGACCTCATCAACAACTCCATAAAGAAAACCTATGGGAGCAAGGGCCAGGATATTGTTGACAAAAACATGAAGGCCGTTGAAATGGCCCGGACAAAAATAGAGATAGTCGACTATCCAAAAAAATCCGCCGGTGAAATACAGATGGTTCCACCAGTACCTGGCAACGCCCCCGGTTTTGTCAAAGAGGTCACCGGAGAGATCATAGCAAAAAGGGGAGAACAGATTCCTGTTTCCAAGCTTCCTATTGATGGAACCTACCCCACTGCAACGACGAAGTACGAAAAGAGAAATATTGCCGAATACATTCCCGTGTGGGACCCTGAAACCTGCATTCAGTGTGGCCAGTGTTCACTGGTCTGTCCCCACGCTACGATCAGACTCAAGGTGTACGATGCGTCTCAGCTGGAGAAAGCTCCGGCTACCTTCAAGTCCGCCGATGCCAAGGGAAAGGAGTTTACGGGCATGAAGGCGACCATTCAGGTCGCGCCGGAGGACTGTACCGGTTGTGTGCTCTGCGTTAACACCTGCCCGGCCCGCAAAAAAGAGAATGGTGAGAAAACGGAAAAGAAGGCGATCAATATGGAGCCGCAACTCCCTCTTCGCGAAACGGAAGCCGAGAATTGGAAGTTTTTTCTCACGATACCCAATACAGACCGAAGTCTCTTGAAAACAAATACGATCAAAGGGTCGCAGCTGCTTCAGCCTCTGTTCGAATTTAGTGGCGCCTGTGCGGGTTGCGGTGAAACACCCTACGTAAAGCTTCTCTCTCAGCTCTTCGGTGATCGTACGATTATTGCCAACGCGACAGGCTGTTCTTCGATTTACGGCGGCAACCTGCCAACCACACCCTACTCTATGCGCTGGGACGGCCGTGGTCCCACGTGGTCCAACTCCCTTTTTGAAGATGCCGCCGAGTTTGGCATGGGAATGAGGCTCACCAGCGACAAACTGATGGAATACGGGAAAGAGTTGCTGGACCGATTCGTAAAGGAGAACAAATTCGATACAGAGCTTCTCAAATCTCTCAGGGACAATTCTCAATCCACTCAGGAGGAGATCGAGCAACAGAGAGAATGGACTGCAAAGCTCAAGGGTATCCTTGAAAAGGACGGAAGCGCCGAAGCCAAGGAGTTGCATTCTGTCCTTGATTATCTTGTCGCACGCTCTGTATGGATACTTGGAGGCGATGGATGGGCGTATGATATTGGATACGGGGGCCTGGATCACGTTATTGCATCGGGTCAAAACGTCAACATCCTCTGTCTCGATACAGAGGTTTACTCAAATACTGGCGGTCAGATGTCCAAGTCGACTCCGATCGGCGCCGTAGCAAAGTTTGCAGCCGGTGGCAAGCCCATCGGCAAAAAGGATCTTGGCTGGATGGCCATGAGTTACGGTTATGTGTATGTCGCACGGGTTGCAATGGGATCCAACATGACCCAGACGATTCGGGCCTTTATTGAGGCCGAGAGTTACGACGGACCGTCTCTTATTATCGCCTACAGCCACTGCATAGCCCACGGGATCAACATGACCAAGGGGTTGGAACAGCAGAAGCTGGTCGTTGACTCAGGAATTTGGACTCTCTTTCGTTATAATCCGCGTCTCGAGGACGAGGGGAAGAATCCCCTAATCCTCGACTCAAGAGAACCGAAAGTAGATGTGAAGGACTACATGTACAACGAGATCCGATTTCGTTCGCTGAGACAGTCAAACCCCGAGGCAGCTGAGATCTATCTCAAACAGGCACGTAAATCTGCGGAACAGAGATACAAGAACTACAAGTATCAGGCTGAGAGGCCGTTTTAGGATCAAAGCGCTACTTGAATAGTGAGAAAAAGCTTTGGATAAATCCCTTTAATCCCGCTTCCTTCTGAGAAGAAACTGTTCTGCCTCTGATGGAAATGCGCAGATAGGATCTTGAAATACGGTGGTTCTAAAGACAAGCTATATGATGTGGAGGGGACCACATCCACATGAAGAACCACCGTAGAAAGATAAGCGCGGAGCAGAAAGTAAAGATACTCGGGGAGTTTCTGGATAAGGATGTGTCCATCACGGATCTTGCTGAGAAATACAACATTCATCCCAATGTGATCGGGCGATGGAAGAAAGCACTCTTTGAGGGAGCGGTTAGCATTTTCAACAAGAAGAGCAAATCGGAAGACAAGAGGAAAAAGAGGCCAAGGCTCAGCAGGATAGTGTCAATAAAGTGTCAATAATGATGATTACAATGGAATAAAATGAAACAAAAAAAGCCCGACAACGTCAGGCTTCTCTCAAATCTGGAGGTATGGGGACT
>SDBT01006682.1_pt1 | contig 19081 bp, 17 predicted proteins | sample 2277101 | NCBI WGS metagenome assembly SDBT01 (sample SAMN10404973, study PRJNA504765) | marine sediment metagenome | isolation source: marine sediment core GS10_PC15, 103 cmbsf | place: Arctic Ocean: Southern Knipovich Ridge | collected 2010 | reverse complement strand
TATCTTATATAAAATCTATTTTTTTAGATGCTCAAGAGCTTAAATATATAATCTTCGATGAAAAAAATCGTGGCAAAGGTTTTATGAAAGAAGCTCTAAAGGTTTTTTCTTCGTTTTTATTTTCTAATAGAAAAATAAATAGGTTGCAATTAGCTATTCCCGATTATCATAGAGCGTCTATTGCTGTTGCTCAAAAATGTGGATATATTTTTGAAGGTATTGCTAGAGAAGCTATTTTTTCAAATGGTAAGTATTTAGATGTTTGTATCTATTCACTTCTTAGAAAAGAAAATACTCAAAGATAATAAAAATCTATTTTTTTTAATTAAAAATTAATTTAATTTTCATTTTTTTATTGAGGAACTGGAGTAACTATTGGATCAGGATTAAATTGTCCATTTATTCCAACATCAACTTCTCCACTGGAATTCCCTCCGCCTCCACCACCGCTTTCGATGCAGCCTGTGCAAGATATACTTAGCAAAATCAAAAATAAGATAGATAAGATTACTGACTTAAAAATTTTCATCTTTTTTCTCTTTTTGTGTTTTTCATTTTTTTATAAAATTAAAAATCTAATCTAGCGCTTAGAGTCAATCCATGCAAAGCCAGCCAACCTGGAGGAAGAATATGCGACGCTAAACCATGAAGATCATATCCAGCTAAACAATTAAAATGATATTGGTTTTGATAAAAATATTTGTCATATTCAAACCCTAGCATTAGTTCAAATAGCCCATTTACTGAACTTCTTTTTCTCTCGGTAGTTGTTAATGTAGCAGCACCAACTGTTGCTAAATCTTGATCTTCTTGTCTTAAAAATATTTTTGTAAATTTTTGATACAACATAGCAGTTGATCCTTTTCCGGCAATGCTAAGAGAATTTAAAATTTTCCATTTATAATAAAATCCAATTCTTGGACCAATCATCCATTGCTTTAAGGTATAAATTGTATTGTTTGTAATACTTAGAGAATCTATTTTAAAAACAGATGTTATATTTTGATCTAATCTAGCTCCATGAAGTCCTAAATAAGCTTTTAATAAAAATTTTTGACCTTCATATTGCCATCTACTTAGATCTAAATCTAAAAAGTCATATTCTAATTTAAGTTTAAAATCTATCTTATCGCCTGAACTATCTGTTGTCCTATTATATACAGGTTCCATAAACTGGGACCAACTAGGTCTTGTTCTAGAAACAGAATTTGTTGCATGGTACCTTGTATATTCTATGTATGCGTCCCAATCATCATATTCAAAATTATATCCACCGCCTATTTTAAAGCCTGGTTTATAATCGTAGTCCATTGTAGATATTTTAGTTCTGTCATTATCAGCAGGTGTGCCATCAGCTTTAAATTGAGCAACGAAAATATTTTCTTCTATCTTCCAGTAAATAAAGCTTAGTGTTAGATATCCATCTTTAGATCCGCAAACATCTATTCTTGCAGGAGCGTTATAAGCAGATGTTGTAGGCTCTTTCGGAATATCACAGCAAGGCTCTGGCCTTGAGCAGCATTTTTTTGGTATTGAATCTGGTGTGCAGTTATTATTTTCCGCTTTAATGGAAGATATACTTAAAATAAATAAACAAAATAGAGCTCTGTACATAACTTTTCTCCAATGGATGAGATGTTTTTTTAAACAATTAAATTTTATCATCTAAAAAAAATAGTTTTGTTGTCAATTAAATTTTAATAGATCCTGCCAAATAGGGATTTTTACAAAAGAAGTTAAACATTGATTATTTGATGAATATTTTGTATAAATCTGTTTATGGGTAAAAGATATCTCTTCGATAGAGAAAAAAAGAAAAAAATAGTAGAAAAGGTCTATTTTAAAACTGCGCTAGAGTTTTTATATAGCAATAATGTTTTATCAAAATTTTTTCTTTTTTTCTTCACAAAAGTTTCTTTTTTATCAAAGTTTTATGGGTTTATAAACTCAAAAAAAACTTCTAAATTTAAAATTAAACCCTTTATCAAACACTTTAATATAGATGAAGGGGAGTTTGAAAAAAATGTAGATGATTTCAAATCTTTTAATGATTTTTTTATTAGAAAACTAAAAAAAGATGTGAGACAAATTGATCTAGATGGCAATACTTTAGCCTTTCCCTCAGATGGGAGGTTTTTAGCTTTTCCCAAAGTATCTAACATTGATAATTTTTCTATTAAAGATCATAAATTTAACTTAAATGAATTTCTACAAGATGAAAAGTTAGCTGAAAAATACTTTAATGGTGCAATGCTTCTTTGTAGACTCGCTCCAGATGATTATCACAGATTTCATTTTCCAGTAGATTGCACTCCAGGAGAGGCTAAATTAATAAATGGATATCTATATTCTGTAAATCCAATAGCTCTTAGAAAAAACATTAAAATCCTATCTGAAAATAAAAGAATGTTAACCATTTTAAAAACTAAAAATTTTTCAGATATTTTATATATTGAAATAGGAGCTACAAACGTTGGAACTATAAATGAAACTTTTTTTCCAAATACTGAATATAAAAAAGGGGAGGAAAAAGGCTATTTTTCACTTGGCGCTTCTTCTATAGTTTTACTCTTTGAGAAAAATCAAATTAAGTTCGATGATGATTTGATCGAAATGAGCAGAGAAAATATCGAAACTAAAGCAAAGGTTGGTTCATCTTTTGCAAAAAAAATATAAAACTAAAAAAAATAGTTTTCAAAAATTTTTAATGAAATATTTGTAAATTGCAGCTTGCAATTCTTTGTCATTATTTTGAATCGCAGAATGCTCAATAGAATTACTAGCTTTATCTTGTAACAAAAGACAAGCTTTTTTCTCTTTTAAATCTAATGTTTCTAACACTTTTAAAACTTTATCATTTTTGTTTTCTGCAACGAGCTTATTTAATAAAGAGTTTTCTTGATTATCTTTTAGATAGACTCAGAATTATTGAAGATAATTTGGAATCTTTTTTAAAGATTCCATGGCTTTTCCTATTTCATTTTTTCTTAAAGATGAAAAAAAAAATCTGTAGCCTTAGTAGTGGCTTCATAGTTATTGCCTATTATAAAATTTCTAACTACTAAGATGTGATGACTATTCGTTTGAAATCTCGCTAATCAATCTTCTGTAACCTGTAAACACATAATTTTCGCTTTTATCAAAAGTTCTAAGATGATAGTAGGTATAAGGTTAACTTTTGAGGTTTTAATAGATTAAAATTTTATTTTAAATCATCATGAATAGAGCGTTCAAGAGACTCTAATAAATTTGGAGTTGGAGCGGGAGGGGGTGTTTTTGGTCTTCTAGGTTCTTGTGGTGGGATTCCAAAATCTGCTACGGTTATACCTCTGCGAGTCGGTGGTATATTAAGTCCGCTTTGAGAACATTTTCCAGCGTCAGGGAATTTAAGGTTAAAGGGGGAGCTTGTAGCTTTCCGTTGAGCGGCGATAACTGCAGCTAAACCAGTTTTTCTTTTTTCTTCTAGATATTTTTTTCTATCACCTTCTTTTTCATGAGATACTTCAGCTTGTTTTTTCTTTTCTTGAATTTCTCTATAACTGCGTCCGTGAGTATCTCTGATTTCTTGTAGATTTTTTTTATCTTTTTCACTCGGAAGAAGGTCTAGAATTTCTTGAATACGTCTTTGATTTAAATCATCTTCATGTGTAGTTACGTTAGCTAAATAGTGAAGGGGTGTCCAGCCTTGAAGGGAATCTTGCGTTTTTAAACAAGCAGCTCTATCTTGTGAAGGCATAAATTTAAGAAGGTCAGATAATAAATTTAACGTTTTACATTTGCAAAGAGCTGCTAAATGAAGTGTAGTTCGTCCAGTAGAATTTTGTAAATTAGCTATCTCTTTTATCTCTTTAGGATCAATTTTTTTTAAAACTTCGATTAGCTTCTCCAAAAGTTCGTTAGTTCTTTTTTTTCCTAAATCTTGATAAATACGCATTACTAACATTTGAATTAAAGTCATTTTTTTTGGGATTTGTATTTTAGCAAGTGATGTTTTCTCAGAATCTTTAGATAGATAAAAAAGAGCTAAAGCAGCATCTAAATCTTCATTTTTTAATACTCTTTGAAATATAAATCTAAGACATTCATCTCTATCTTCTATTGGAATAAGCTTTAATACGTCATCCATGAAATTTAGTTTTTCACTTCTACATAAAACTGCATAATCAAGAAAACATTGACCGTCTTCATCTAATGCAGTCACTAGATTTTTTAAATCTTTTTTTAGAGCTTTTGTTTTTAATATTTTAAGAGTGATATCCATAAGATAGCTTATGTCTTGCTTTTTTGCTTGGTTTTTAATGATTTGCATTCCTAAGATGTGTAATAGTGTTACGTTTTTTGGGCCGCATTTTTTTGTTAAAGAGGTTTTATCATTAGACAATTTAAAAAAACCGAATAAAGTTTCTACATCTTGACTTTCTAATTCAGCTTGAAAGTCCTCTGAACCTATCTCTCTTTTGCATATAGCTCGATCTTCTTTAGGAATAAGCTTGAGTATTTGATATACGAAATTTAATTTTTCATTTTTAATAAAAATTGCGAAATCAAGAAAACTAAAATCGTTTGCGTCTTCAACATTAACAATGTCTTTTAAATCTTTTTGGATCTTACCTGTTGTTAAGATTTCAAAAGCGCTCTTTCTAAGGAAGCTAGTGCTTTGTTCTTCTTCTTGGTTATCAAGGATTTTATTTGCCAAAAGGTGAAGAAGTGTCTCTCTCTCGGAGTTACACAATTTAATTAAAATGACTTTCTGAGAAGCCGATCCCATATTATAAATATCTAAAACCGAAAATAGCTCTCTTTCTTTTAAATCAATTTGAAATTCTCTTACAAGTTGATCTGCGGGCATATCAAAAGAATTAATTGAACTTGTACTGCTCATGCATCACCTATTTTTAATAAACTAATTAATAATGCAATTATACTACATAATTTATTAATTAGAAACAATTCGTTTGTTGTAGGCTGTAATTATATTTTTAATTTAAGGTAAAAGAAAAAGATTTTATTAATAGTAAATGTTCTTTTTAATTAAAGTAATTTATATGAAAAATTTAAAAATATTTATTAACTTAATATACCAGAGATAGACTCTGATCTAAATATTAGAAAAAGGCTTTTCTTTTTCAGTAGCATTAAGTGCATCAAAAATCTCACTTAGGTTATCTAAAGAAGAGACTATGTGAAGGCAGCTAGGATCATGATAAAAAGCGCATGTATCTTTGGAGGGAAGAAAATATTTTTCATCTTGGCTAAATAAAATAATTTTCTTATTAGCGGCTAAAGCAGCTCCTAATTCAACATGTGTACCAAAACCTCCTGGAATTAAAACAATTAAAATATCTGCCCCTTTTATCCCATTTAATTCTTTATTAGAAACTTTTCTTAAATTTTCTGTAGTTGTGCATTTTACATTTCCATGTGTAGTCCAATCATAAGTTAGAGTGTGACCAAGATCTATTAGGGCATCTCTAACAATGTTGTGATCTTTTGCTCTAAGTAAACTTGTTGCAATATAAAATTTCATGATAAAAACTCCTTATTTTTTATTAAATTTTACTGCAAATTGGACAATTTTTCATGATATGTTTTTTTGCAGGGCAATATTTTCTTAATGTTTTCATGATAATGCTTAGTTTTTGAGAAAAGATGATAAAGTTTTCCAAAAAAGATTACGATAGCTTTTTTTTGATTATCCAGGAGAAAACCGTTTTCGGAAATTGCTGTATTTTTATAAAATTTCTGGATAATATAAAAAAAATAGTATATCTTTTTTTTCTTTACTTAATCTTTAAAAGGTATAGAAGATGTTCAAAATGTTAAAAAGCTATATAATTTTGCTTGCAATTATATTGAATTCATCAATTTTTGCTATAAATGTTAATTTTTCTAATCCAACTACAACGCCAACTGGAGCAGCTCCTAATCTATCTGATCCAGGAGGGAATGCTGGTTCCTCTCAAATAGCTACAGATAGCTCCGGTAGATATGTATATGCTGTGTGGAATAGATTTAATGATACAAATCTTATCGTCCAAGTAGCTATCTCATCTGATTTTGCTCAAACCTGGTCTGATCCAACTACAACGCCAACCGGAACAGCTCATAATCTACCTGATGCAGGAGGAAATGCTAATAAACCTCAAATAGTAACAGATAGCTCCTGTAGATATGTATATGCTGTGTGGCAGAGCGCTTTTTTCATCCAAGTAGCTATCTCATCTGATGTTGGTCAAACCTGGTCTGATCCAACTACAACGCCAACCGGAACAACAACTCCTAATCTATCTGATCCAGGAGGGAATGCTTTAGTGCCTCAAATAGCAACAGATAGCTCCGGTAGATATGTATATGCTGTGTGGTATAGATCAAATGGCACAAATAATATCATCCAAGTAGCTATCTCATCTGATTTTGGTCAAACCTGGTCTGATCCAACTACAACGCCAACCGGAACAACAACTCCTAATCTATCTGATCCAGGAGGGAATGCTGTAGATCCTCAAATAGCAACAGATAGCTCCGGTAGATATGTATATGCTGTGTGGTATAGATCAAACGGCACAAAGAATATCATCCAAGTAGCTATCTCATCTGATTTTGGTCAAACCTGGTCTGATCCAACTACAACGCCAACCGGAACAGCTCCTAATCTATCTGATCCAGGAGAGAGTGCTTTTAACCCTCAAATAACAACAGATAATACCGGTAGATATGTATATGCTGTGTGGGAGAGAAGTAATGACATAGGTGATTTCATCATCCAAGTAGCTATCTCATCTGATTTTGGTCAAACCTGGTCTGATCCAACTACAACGCCAACCGGAATAACTCCTAATCTATCTGTTTCAGGAGAGGATGCTTCTACCTCTCAAATAGCTACAGATAGTACCGGTAGATATGTATATGCTGTGTGGAGGAGAGATTATATCATCCAAGTAGCTATCTCATCTGATTTTGGTCAAACCTGGTCTGATCCAACTACAACGCCAACCGGAATAGCTCCTGATCTATCTGTTTCAGGAAAGGAGGCTGAAAAACCTCAAATAGCTACAGATATCTCCGGTAGATATGTATATGCTGTGTGGTATAGAGATGATGGTTCAAATGAGATCATCCAAGTAGCTATCTCATCTGATTTTGGTCAAACCTGGACAGATCCAACTACAACGCCAACCGGAACAACAACTCCTAATCTATCTGTTTCAGGAGAGCGTGCTGTTGAGCCTCAAATAGCTACAGATAGCTCCGGTAGATATGTATATGCTGTGTGGGATAGACGTGATGGCACAGATAGTATCGTCCAAGTAGCTATAGGTTTTAAAACTTTTTTTCCTATAAAAAATTCAACCATTAAGAGAGGATAATTTATTTTGAGAAAATCTTAATAACGAAACTATCTCTAAATTTTCTGCAGACAGACAATCTAAGATTGGTTGTAAGGGAAAAAATAAATACTGGTATGGTTATAAACAACATACCAGTGTTGATATGCAAACAGGATTGATTAATAAGATTGCCATTGCCCCTGCTAATGTTACTGATTCATCAGGATTCAAACAGGCTTGTTCTTCTCAGGGAGCTTGTTATCTAGATATGGGATATTGTATAAGCCCCGCTCCAAGAATAGAGATCTAGATCGTTGGTATAGTGGGATCCGCTCTCCATATGAAAGAGTGTTTTCTCAAAGAGAAAGAAGAGTTCGTTATCGAGGAGTTGCCAAAAATCAATTTGTCGTTTTTATGCAAGCGATTTACTTTAACTTAAAGAGAATTGTAGTATTAAATCTTCCAAATATTTGTTTTTCATAGGGATGAGTGATCCCAAATAGGCTGAAAATTCTAGCTTTCAACACAAAAAACGGAACAATCTTTTTGCTCTAAATCAAGAGATTTTTTGTTTATTTCCTCAAAATTCTTATAAAAACTCCTTATTTTTTATTAAATTTTACTGCAAATTGGACAATTTCTAATGATATGTTTTTTTGCAGGGCAATATTTTCTCGCAAAATAGATAATTTGAAGGTGCAATTTTTTCCAAGATCTTTTTGGGAAAATTTTCTTCAAATCTTCTTCTGTTTTTTTTACATTTTTACCATTTGATAATTTCCATCTTTTTGCACATCTATGAATATGAGTATCTACTGGAAATGCTGCTTTATTAAAGCCTTGAGACATTATTACAGAAGCTGTTTTGTGGCCAACTCCCGGAAGGCTCTGTAGCTTATCAAAAGAGGCAGGAACTTTAGATCCAAATTTTTCTATTAAAATTTTTGAAAGAGATAAAATTGCTTTTGATTTTTTAGAAGCAAGACCAATTGGTTTAATTATTTTCTCTAACTCTTTTTGAGAAAATTTTAGCATTTTTTTAGGAGTATCTGCTTTTTCAAAAATTTTTGGGGTTGTCTCATTTACCTTTTTATCGGTTGCTTGAGCTGAGAGTAAAACTGCTATCAAAAAAGTATATAAATTTGTGTGTTTTAAAGGGATTTTAGGGTTTGAGAAATGCTCATCTAATATTTTTTGAACGATTTTTGCTTTCTCTTTTTTTGTCATTTTCCAATACAAAAATTTGAAAAGATTGAGGATAAAATATCTTCTGTTATATCAAAGCCAAGTATTTTTGAAAGCTCTTTTAAAGAAGATTTAATATCGATTGTAATGAATTCAAAAGAGATACCCTTTCCTAAATCTATAAGCGCTTTCTTTAAATAAGATATAGCTCCATCTAAAGCATATTTGTGTCTTTTGTTTGTAATAAAAATTTCATCATTAGAAATTTTAGATTTGAAAGTGATTTTTTCAATCATTTTATATAAATTTTCTAATCCAATTCTATTTTTTGCAGAAATTTTTACAACATTTTCAAAATCTATTTTTTCTTGAGGATCTGAGATATCGATTTTATTCCAAATAGCTATTGTTTTTTTTCTATTTAATATTTTAATAAAAGTTAAATCATCTTCAGATAATTTTTTAGATGCATCTAAAACTAAAAGCGTGATGTCAGAGTTTTTTTGTTCTCTTCGAGATCTTTTGATTCCTTCTTGTTCAATGGTGCATGTGGTTTTTCTAATACCTGCTGTATCTATAAGCTGATAGAACATATCATTTAGTTTAATATCTTCTTTTAAAACATCTCTTGTCGTTCCAGATATGCTAGTTACTATTGCTCTATCTTTTTTTAAAATAGCGTTCATAAGTGATGATTTCCCAACATTTACAGAGCCTGCAATACAGATGCTAACCCCAGCTTTTATAATTTTTCCATCCTCAAATGTATCAGATAATTCTTGCATAGATTTTAAAATACTTAGCATATCATCGATTAAAGACTTAGTTTCTGCATCATCAATACCTTCTTCAGGAAAATCTAATGAAACCTCCATTATAGCTGCAATATCAATCAAAAGTTTTTGAAATTTTTTAATCTCTTTAGATAAATGTCCACATAGCTGATTCGATGCCGCTTTCAAAGCGAATTTATTTTTTGCAGAGATTAAATCCTGAATAGCTTCTGCTTGCGAAAGATCAATTTTTTTGTTTAAAAAAGCTCTCATAGTAAATTCGCCAGGACCAGATGGCCTCGCTCCTGCATTTAATACTTCTTCAAAAACTCTTTGAGTGATTAATATACCCCCGTGACACGCTATCTCTACAATATCTTCCCCTGTAAAAGAGTTAGGCGTTTTAAAAAGTGTTAAAATAACTTCGTCTACAACGTTTTTTTTGCTATCTAAAATTTTTCCAATATAAGCCGTTTTATCTTTAAAGTTTAATATATCTTTTGAAAATATTTTATTGATAATAGCAATTGAGTTTTTTCCAGATAGACGTACTATTGATATAGCGCCTTCACCAATTGGAGTTGAAATAGCTGTTATGGTCTCTTTTTGATTTATCATTTTTTTATAAAATTTTGAAATCCTATCATTTTACTATTTACTGAGTTTTATAATCTATTATAAATGGAAGCTATTGTTTGTTAATCGTATATGCCGGGCAATGTTTTTTTTTAACAAACAAATGGCTAAATCTTCAAGAATTGAAAATAATATATATATATATATTAATTTATATTTTTTATATGTTTAAAATAAAATGATTGACTGAGGTTCTAATGAAATTTTTCTTTTTTATTGTGAGTGTTTTATCTATTGTTCTTTCTCAGGCTTTTTCAATTGAAAAAGATCCGGGCATCTCAAATGATGCTTGTTGTGAAAAAGATCAGTTAGGTCCTTTTGCTTTTGCGTACCCAAAAGATACATCTTTAGAATGTCCTAAAAACTTTTCTCTATCAGCTAGTTTTTTATGGATGGCTTTTTATGAAGAAGGACTGGAATATGCGATTAATGTTGATGGAATTACTTCTCAAAAAGAAAAATTAGAGTTTAAACCCGGGTTTAGAGTTTGTTTTGGTTTTGATAAACATCCCTTTTCTGTAAGTGCAAGCTGGACATATATAAGAATTAAAGATGATGATATAGCAACTCCAGGAACCGATGGTCTTTTAGGATTATTTTTACCTCCGGAAACGGGATCTTTAACAGGAGCATCATCTAGAATATCTGGGGATTTCAATACTTTAGATATGAATATCTCAAAACAATATCATGTGAGCCGATATTATATTTCTAATCCAAAAGTAGGTATTCAAGTTGCGTGGGTAGATCAAGATTATCATTTGAGATATTATACCATTAATAGAAAACATAATGTTTACAATAAAAATGATTTTTGGGGAGTGGGTCTTGAAACTGGATACGATGCTGAATTTGTGATGGGTAAAAATTTTACACTTTATGCAAATATTTTATCAGCTTTGCTTTTTTCAAAATTTGATATTTCTCAAATAGCTCAAACTCTAACAATTTATAATTATCAATTAAGTGAAAGCTTTTACAAAGTTATACCTAATGCTAAAATAGGATTGGGTTTTACGTTCTCTAGGATGTTTGATAAAAAAACAGTAAAGGCAAAATTAAAAGTTGGTTATGAATTTCAGCAATGGTGGTCATTGAATCAGCTTAGAAGATCTATGGATACAGATCCAAGTGCATTTAAAGTAGTTAGTAGAAATGACTTAACGTTCAATGGGCTTGTTGTAAGCCTGAATATAGATATCTAATCATTTAAGATCCATATCAAGAAAACTCTTAGAAAAAAAAGTTTGTATATTTTTTTTATCTTTTCAAAAAATTTGCAATAAAACTAACAGATGAAGTAGCCTATCTTACTTTTAAAAAAAAAGGAGTAAGTTATGTTTTTAAAATTAAGAAATGTTTTTTTTGTATTAATTGCTATGTTTTTTTGTATGAACCTGGCCCATGGGGATATAAAAAATACAAAGAAAAATAAAAATCATCTTTTTAAATTTCAAAGTGTTTCAAAAAAGAAAAATTTAAAGGATAAAAAATTATCTTCAAGGCTACACCGCCAAGGACAGCCTCCTAGTAGAGAATTCAAAATGGCTTGGAAAAATTCAAACAATAAAATTTTACCAATTGAAATGCCAGTTGAAATCTTAAGATCTCCTTTTGATTGTGATATAGCTTTTAGTGATATGGAAGTTGAAAATAGAATTATGAGCTCTAGTTTTGGTAATAAAATGTATCAACATCTACAAATTATTTTTGATAATGTTAAAGATATGTATCTAGATGTAATAAGTGATTTAGATTGTGATGTGAATCTAGCTTTAGATTACATCCTTCCATATTTCGATGTAGATATTAATTTTGTAGAGTGTTTTGAAGACCTTGAAAAAATGTTTTTAATGCATGATTCTATATCTAGAAATGATACGGAGTTAACTGAAAGTATTGTTCTTAACATGAAATCTACTTGGATTAAAAATATGGCATTAGAAGGTATTTTTGAGAAATTCCTTATAAAAAATCAAATCCTAGATGCCACTAGAATATATTCAATGATGGACTATGATTTAGATGATGAAGATGATCTATCTATATTTTCAGAAGTCACAGATCAATTAATTACCGCTCTTCTGAGAAATAATGAATTTAGAAAAGCTGAAGAATTAGTGTTAAATTTAAATGTTCCAGAAGAATTTTATAGAGATTACGATTTGAAATTGATTGTAAAATATTATTCTAGAATAGGCGATGTCCAAAACGCTAAAAGAGTAATAGAAATGATGGATTCAAGCTATATTAAAACAGACGCTAAGTTATATATTGTAGATTTCTTTGCTAGAGAAAAGAAAATAGCAGATTTTCAAAAGTATGTTTTAGCATCCGATGATGAAGACTTTAAACTAAGGGCTAATTTTATTTTAAATATCTACCAAAATAACTTTGAAGAAGCTCTAAAAAATATACCTTGTGATTATGAAGAGTCTCTTTTTAACATAGCAGAAATCTTTGTCTCTTCAAATAGAATTCCGGAGGCTGAATACCTTATTAATTGTTTTGGAGATGATTGGGATATGGAAGATTTAGAGGTGTTTTTTGTAAATGCTTATCTAAAAAATGGTAATGCAGATGAAGCAAAAAGAGTTAGAGATGAAATAGAAGACCCTATAAATAAAATTATGGCATCAAAATTGATAACAGCGTACTTAAAAGGCTAAATTGATCTAAGCGCTTTTGTAATTAAAGAGCTAAGATCAACCTCATCTGAATCTTGAATCGCTGATTTTACAGCCTTTTGAGCTTGAGATGGATTATATCCAAGATTCATTAAAGCTGCGATTGCATCTGATGCAATCGCGGGTTTTTTACCTAAGGTAGTATCTTCGCTATACTTTTGATTTAATTTTTGGAATTTGTCTCTGAGTTCTAAAATAAGTCTTTCAGCTGTTTTCTTTCCAATGCCGGGAACTTTGCTAATAAGTCTAATATCTGCATTTTGAATAGCAATATGTAAATTATCGATCTCTAAGTGTCCTAGTAATAAAACAGCAGTTTTAGCGCCTATTCCAGATACTGTGGTTAACATCTCAAAGACATCTCTTTGAAGTTTTGTTAAAAAGCCAAAAAGAGTTTGAGAATCTTCTTTTACAATGTATGAGGTGTGTAGAGTTATTTGATCTTTATTTATCAGATCTTGATAAATAGAGGATGGAATATAAATTTTATATCCTACTCCATTTACATCAATGATAGCTTTTTGAGTGTCCACTTCAATTAGTTTTCCTTTTATATATTCATACATATTTTTAGATCCTTATTTTATTTGCAAAATTAATTTTATTTGCATGGCAAACAGCTAATGAAAGCGCATCTGCTGCATCTTCCGGTATTTTATCTATTTGTAGATTAAGTAGCATTTTTAGCATTTTTGAAACTTGCTCTTTCGATGCTGATCCTTTTCCAACAACAGCTAGTTTAGCAGATCTTGGGGCATATTCAAAGATCGGTGTTAAATTTTTTTCAGCAGCGATAATTGCGCAGCCTCTTGCCATACCAAGTTTTATTGCGCTTTGAATATTTTTTTGTACAAATTGCGTCTCTACTGCAAGGGCTGTAGGTTTATATTTTTGAATTAATTTTTCTATTGAATCAAAGATGATATAATATCTTTTTGAAAGCTCTAATTTATATGGAGGTTTAATGCATCCAAAATCTAAAGCTTGATATTGATTATTATGGACTCTTAAAATACCGTAGCCGGTTACTTTAGTCCCTGGATCTATTCCTAAAATAATTTGTGTGTCTCTTTCCATTTAAATATTTTTATCCTTTATATATTTTTAATAGCACAAATCTAAAAAAAACGCTTTAATTTTTAAAAAAACTTAAAATATGTGATAATCTCTAAAAAGGAAAAAAATGAAAGAGACCGAGTATAAAAATATTATTGTGAGGATGCCAAATTGGGTGGGAGATCTTGTTATGGCATCTCCAATCTTATATGATCTTAAACAAAAATTCCCCGATGCAACTATTACAGCAATGGCTCAAAAGCCACTTTGTGATCTTCTAAAAAAAGATGAAAATATTAATGAACTTTTTTGTTTTAAAAAAGTTAAGCAGCTTTTTTTAAGAAAAAAAGAGAATAAACATATAATAGAAAATTTAATAGAGGGAAAATATGATTTAGGTGTTCTGCTTACTAATTCATTTTCTTCAGCTTGGCTTTTTTATCAAGGTGAAGTGAAAAACATTATTGGTTTTAGGAAAGATTTTAGAAGTTTTATGCTAAAGAAATCTATTGCTTATCCAAAAGAAAAAACTCACCAAGTAGAAAAATATAAAAAATTACTCAAATCTTTAGATATTTGCATATCTCAAACAAAACCTAAGATTTATATAGATAAAAAAGAAATTGAAAGAGCTAAAGAGCTTTTATATCAAAGAGGATATAAAGATGATCAAAGATTAATTGGAATTAATCCAGTTGCAAAATATGGAAAAGCTAAATGCTGGCCAATTGAAAGGTTTAAAGAGGTAGCTAAAAAGCTAATCTTAGATGAGAAAAATTTTATAGTTTTTCTAGGGGATTTTTCAGCTAGAGAAGAGATGGAAAATATATGTTTAGATATGTCAAATAGAGTTATCAATTTAGCTGGAAAAACAACTATAAGAGAGCTTGCAGCTTTAATTTGTCAATTAGATCTATTTTTAACAAATGATTCAGGACCTATGCATATAGCTGCTGCTTTTGATATTGATCAAATAGCTTTGTTTGGGTCTACATCAGATATTTTAACAGGCCCGTATAGTGAAAAATCTATAGTTATTAATAAAAAAGTTAAATGCGCTCCTTGTTTCAAAAGAGTATGTCCAATCGATTTTAGATGCATGCTAAAAATTTCTGTCGATGAAGTTTTTGATAAAAGTATAGATATTTTAAAGAAAAAGTAATGCTCAGAAAAATTAAAAGAAAAATCAAAAAAAATCCTTTAGATACACTTTTAAAAAAAGCTAAAAAAGAGAATAAAAAAACTTTTCTTTTAGCTTGGAATAGAGCTTTAGGGGATATATCTTTAGGGCTTTTTACTGTTGTATACAGAATTTATGAGTATATCCCTGATGCAAAAATTACTTTTTTAATTAGAGAAGATTTAAGCTCTGCGTTTGAGCTATTGGAGGGTACTAATTTTATTAAAGTCTCTTTTTGGCAAAGATATGTACCATTTGATATTTACCATACTCTAAATTTGTTAAATATTGATCATAAAAAATATGATGTTATCATAGAGAAAGTAGATCCAAATTACTGGGTTAAATGGCAAATATCTACGATCACTCCAAAGCTTAAATGGAAAAAAGATTTTGATCTATTATCAGATAAATTTAACCTTCCTAAAAACAAAATAGTAATAGCCCTTCAACCGAGTATTGAAACAAAACATAGTCCATGGAGAGAATATCCAATAAAGTATTTTAAAGAGCTTTTTTCAAAAGCCCACAAAGATATTGTTTTTGTGCTTTTAGGAACTGAAAACAAAGAAAAGTTTGATTTTGCAAATATTTTAGACCTTAGAGGGGAGACGACTCTTTTAGAAGCATTATCTATTTTAAAAAATAGATGTGATTATTTTATATCTTTAGATTCGGGGCTTTTATCTTTGTTTTATTATTTGGAGATAGATAGCCCAATGAAATTAATAGCTCTTTGGGGATCAAAAGATGTTGGTGTGATCAAACAAAATGTAAAATCTCCAAATAAAAATCTCATGTATTTACCACTTGTTTTTGAAAATGGCCTTCAAAATTTAAAACCTAATGAATTAATAAAAGAGATCTATCCCTTAGATATTGAAAATTTTTTAAAAGAAAACAACCAAACTAGTTTGGCTGAAAAATTTAAAAAATTTTCAATTCCTAAAAAGAAAAAAATTCTCAAAGAGATTTTTTCTCTAAATTTAGATGTTTTAAAAAAGCAAAAAGATTTTAAGCTTTTTAATAAAAAAGATAGAGAAGTTCTTGATAGCAGTACTATAAAACCTTTAGACACGTCAAAAAAAGCAAATGAAAAAGATTTAAAAAAAGGTGAAAAAACATTAAAAAAACAAAAAGTAGCTCTAATAATTTTAGCAGCAGGTCAAGGTACTAGGTTAGGATTTGATAAAGCTAAAGGTCTTTTCAAGGTATGTAATAAAACTCTCTTTGAGCATCTTTTAGATAAAATTAAATCAAAACAAGAAAAGCTAAACATCAAGCTCTATCTTAGTATTATGACATCTGAAATAAACCAAAGAGAAATTATAAACTTTTTTGAAAAAAACAAAAATTTTGGATTTGAAAAAGATCAAATCGATTTTTTTAAGCAACCATCAGCTCCATTTTTAGATGAAAAAGGATCATGGATTACAGATAATGATAAAATATTAAAAGCTCCGGACGGAAACGGCTCTATTTTTAAAAGCTTTTGTGAATCTAACATTTTTTTTAAATACAAAACTAAAAAGATTAAATATATCAGCACTGTTCCTATCGATAATCCTTTGTTAGATCCTTTCGATGATGCTTTTATTGGATTTCATGTAAATAATAAAAGTGATGTAACAATAAAATGTATGGAAAGAAAAAGTTTAGATGAAAAACAAGGGGCAATAGGCTTGCAAGATGGTAAAATAAAAATTATTGAATACATCCATCTAAATAAAAATTTAAATTTTCAAAAATTGAATTTTAAATTTTCAAATTCTGGTATTTATCTAATAAACTTAGAAACTTTTCAGAAAATTAAAGATATAGAATTAAAATATCAATTTGTCAAAAAACGAGTTAAGAATGGCTCTGATATTTTTGGTTTTAAAGCGGAGAGCTTTATATTTGAGGGTTTTGAATATATTGGTAAAGTAAATACTATGTTAGCAGATTTTGATGATTTTCATGCTCCATTAAAAGACAAAACATCTCTACAAAATATAGAAAAATTACTCTTACTTGAGAAAACAACCTCTAATGTGTTAAAATAGCTATAGTTTAATTTTTAATAGGTAATTTCATGAGAATTGGATATTTAGGTGCTGGAGTTTGGGGAACGGCGCTTGCTTCTTTATTAGCAAACAATGGTCACATGGTTATTGTTTGGGATAGAAACCCAGACATTATAAAAAAGTTAAAAGAGACAAGAAAACATCCAAAACTTAAAGATTTTAAAATTCCTGACAAAGTTTTTTATACAGATAATATACTCGATGCTATTAAAGATGTGGATATGATTGTAGAGAGCGTTACATCTCTTGGGATTAGATCTGTTTTTACACATATAAAAAGTTTAATAAAAATAAACTGCCCAATCGTTATTACCTCTAAAGGCTTAGAGCAAAATACCCATATGTTATTTCCTGAAATTTTAAAAGAAATTTTCGGAATGGAAAATGCAAAATATATAGGGTGTTTAACTGGGCCATCTCTTGCTAATGAAGTTATTAAAGATTTACCAACTTCTGTTGTGTCATCTTCCTATAGCATTGATACAATGAATCTAATTGCAAAAGCATTTAATTCTCCAAATTTTAGGGTTTATCCAAATGATGATATTTTAGGAGTATCTTTTGGGGGAGCTATGAAAAATATCATAGCAATAGCTTGTGGAATTTCAGATGGGTTAGGATTTGGAGATAATGCAAAATCTGCTCTAATGACAAGAGGTCTTCATGAAATGAAAAAATTAATCTCTACTAAAGGCGGTAAACCAAATACTTTAAATGGACTCTCTGGAATGGGAGATCTTTGCGTAACCTGTCTTTCAAAATTTAGCAGAAACAATCAGTTTGGGGGCCTCATTGCAAAGGGGTATAGTATAAAAGATGCAAAAGAAAAAATTGGGATGGTAGTAGAAGGGGCGTATACTTGTATATCTGCTTTAGAGCTTGCTAGAAATAATGATATTCAAACTCCGATTACAGCAGCTGTCAAGGCAGTTTTATATGATAACTTGGAAGCGAAAAATGTTGTAAAACTTCTGATGCTTAGAGAAATTAAGCAGGAATTGGAGTGAGAGTTGTTTCATCTATAGAAATGGCTAGAATTGAAACTCTAGCTTATAGTGATGGCGTTAATGCTGAAAAGTATATGTTAAATGCTGCAATAGGCGTTTTTCAAATTTTAATAAAACTTATCAAAGAAAAAAAACTTCCCAAAAAAATAACAGTAATAGCTGGTAAAGGAAACAATGCTGGTGATGCTTTGGTTGTGGCAAAATATCTTTTAAAAAAAGGATACGATGTAAAAATATTTCAGCTTTTTCCGATAGATGAAGCATCTAAACTTTTAAAAAAACAATACGATAATTTTATAAAAGAAAATGGCAAGGTCATTTTTGTAAAAAATATAGATGATTTAGCATTTGAAGATGGCGGCGAAAATGAAAACGAATGTAAAAAAAATACTTTTATTTTGGATGCTATTTTAGGAACGGGTTTTAAAGGAGAACTCACAGGCTTTTTATTAGATGTAGTAAATAAAATAAATGAAAAATCAAAAGAGTTAAATCTAAAAGTTATATCAATAGATATTCCCTCTGGCTTAAATGGAAATACAGGAAAAGCAACTCCTATAGCAATACGATCTGATATTACAATCTATCTAGGTCTTGCGAAAATAGGTTTTTTTATAAATGATGGTCCCAATTATATTGGCAATTTGATATATGTAGATTTTGGGCTTGATGAAAAATATAAAAGATTAGCTAAAATTAAGTTGGAGTATATGGATAAAATAAATCTAAAAAATTTACTTCCGAAAATTGATAAAAAAAGACACAAATACGAAGCTGGTTTTGTAATAGGTATAGCAGGATCAGAAGGCATGTATGGAGCTGCAAAATTATCTAGCTTAGCAGCTCTTCGATCAGGCAGTGGAATTGTAAAAATGATAACTCAAAAAGAAATGCCTTCTTCTTTTTATGAACTTGTAAATTTTGTTATAGATTTTGAAAATATAGAAGACATTTTAGCAATAATTTCTAAAGCAGACTCAGTTTTTGTTGGGCCCGGTCTTGGTAGAGATGAAGCAGTTGAGGATTTTTTATTTAAAATCCTTCCAAAAATTAATAAAAAAACTATTTTAGATGCAGATAGTCTTTTTCATTTAGCTAATAATCTAAAAATGATTCTTCCAAAAGATAGTGTTTTAACACCTCATAAAAATGAAATGAAAAGA
>SDBT01006681.1_pt1 | contig 19083 bp, 16 predicted proteins | sample 2277101 | NCBI WGS metagenome assembly SDBT01 (sample SAMN10404973, study PRJNA504765) | marine sediment metagenome | isolation source: marine sediment core GS10_PC15, 103 cmbsf | place: Arctic Ocean: Southern Knipovich Ridge | collected 2010 | reverse complement strand
GGTTGATCGGCGCACTCCGCGGCTCGGAGAATCTGGGCGCGACCTTTCCGCATCCGGTGTTCGGGCCGCTGAACATGAAGGAGTGGCTGGCGTTCCACGGATTACACGCATTGGACCACATCCGGCAGATCGAGCGGATCAAGACCGCTGGGGGATACCCGAAGGCATGAAGGCGAATCTATCGCGGGTAGACGTGACGCTGGAGCCATAGGGACCCCGCAGAGCCCAGTCCGTGCCTGGGGCCCCGCCTGAGACAGCGCCTCACTGTGCGGCATCGCTGTGCCTTGTAGGCATGACACTAACACCGGTTAGTGGTGGGGTCGCGAGATCTAGCGGTCCGGTGGCACGCCCGCGCCGATGGGGACGCACAGCAGTTGTGCGCCACCCGTTGCAAGCAAGCAGCCGTGTTCGGACCACACGCGCCCGCTGGCGTTCATCAGCCCGTCACGTGCAGCAGGCGCTTCGTAGTCCACAAGCAAGAACTCGCTGTCATTCGCCGGCCCATGGAACCAGCAGACCACGTCTAGATTCGGCGCCTGGAACTTCGAGTCCGGGTGCGGCTGGGCCGCAGCGGGCCAGGCCAGCACGTCCATCAGAAGGAGCACGCGGCCCGCATCCACGAACGGATCGTCGAACGTCGATTTCGGGACAAACCGGTACCACGCCCGCCATTCCGGAGAACGGGCAATCCGGGGCAGGCCCTGTTGCTCGCGCTCGATCTCATCGAGTGCGCGTTCCGGATCCGCGATGCGCTCCTCAACGTTGTTCCAGAACGGGTATGAAGGCCCGCGCTCCGCGAGGTCTGGTGGCAAGATCTCGGTCCAGGTCTTGAGGCCCCCCGGCTCCGGCATCGCCGGCATCTTCGCCTCGTTGTGTTCCAACCCTTCGCCTGTTGCGGCCGTTCTCAACATCCCCTGGAAGAGCGACCGCCCGTCCTGTCGCATCACGACATGGATAGACTCCGCACGGCGACCCGCATGTAAAGGCGTCACCTGAAGCTCCACTTCGCGGAAGTCGCCGATTCGCAGGAAATGCCCCATGAACGAAGCAGGCCGCTTGATCTGAGCCTCCATCCCGGCGGCCCGCATCGCTATCGCTGCCACGTAGCCACCGGCCGGTCCCCAGACGCGCCAGTCTTCAGATAGGTTCGCCTCGTAGCGCCCCGAACTGCCCGTCACGCGTGTGTCGTTATCGAAATCCCCCATAACGCGAGGGAGTGTAGCACGATGGCGCCGCAGCCCCATGCTGGGCCCGTGTGAGTCTTCGAGGTGCCTGCCGGGGTATCAATAAGAACCCATAGTGATCGTTGTCTTGCCGGGCCGATCCTCACGGGATCGATGGATCGGAGATATACTGACATGCAGATCCTCACGATCCGCTCGAAGCCGCACACCACGCGGCCACGACCGATAGCGGCACCCCGGATGGGGCCTTGCGAAAGGACTGCGTGATGGGTGACAAGAGTCAGAAGAACAAGGACAAGAAGCAGAAGACTGCGGTGAAGGCCAAGGCGGCGAAAGCGGCGAAGGCGCGTCCGGCCCAGCAGTAACGCGGCCCGGCACAACGTGCGTTCGCTAGCCGGCGCTGCCCCACCTAATGCGCAAGAGTAAGGCCGAGTCGAACGCCGCCGTGAGCGCGCCTTCGGCGAAGCCGTCCTGCAGGACGACCAAACGTCGGTCCTGACCCACACTAAGTCTGCGTAGTGTGCCCGCTGGCTACACGAGGCGTGATGCCCAATCCAGTAGCGAGCTGAGGGTGCAGCAAATCAGATGTGTGTGATCCAGTAGAATTGCAGCAGGAACGCTGAGGACAATGACGAAGAAGTCGATCTGGCCCGCTGTCGCAGAGGTCAGACATGTCGCGGTATTGTTCGTCGACCTCACGGGATCGAGTGCTCTGCTTGCCTCCTCGGAGCCGCACGAGTTCGCTGAGGTCTTAGAAGACTGGTTTAGCAGCGTATGCGGCATTGTTCGTTCTTACGGCGGAGACATCAAGGGACGACCTGGAGACTGCGTAGTAGCCTCCTGGCCAGACACGATCGAACTCGCTCCGGATCGCGCTGTGCTTGCGGCGAATCGAATTCGCAGGGCTAGTACTGGAATGCGACGCCCAATCCACATAGGGCTCCATTGGGACACGTGCGAGTTCTTGCCAGTACGCGAAATCCGGACGTACATGAGCGACCTGCCATCGCTCTTCGGGACCGCGTCATGGATCGCGGCTCGTGTAATGGCGGCAGACAAAGGCGGCGACTTGCTCGCAACCCGGGAGTTCACTGATGCTCTCGCCACCTGCGGCACATGGAGCGATCGCGGCAACATTGAAGAGCTTGGAAGAAGCTGGTCTTTAGCAGAGTGCCACAGGATAGGGAGCCACAGCGTGGCCGAACCCGAGTCGGGCTGCTCCTTAAACCATCAGCACGAAGCAGCCGCCGGCTGGTATCACCGGATTGAAGCGACCGTGGCCGATAGGGTCGGCAACGCAAGTGAAGTGATCCTCCACGCTCGCGAGGCACTTAGCTCGATCCGAGACTCCAGCGATACATCGGAAGTGGTCGAGGACTTGATGAAACTCACAGCCGAAGCCTGCAATAACCTCGGCGATTGGGAAGGGTGCCTTCGGGCCTGCGACGATCTGATGCGGCGATCGAACGCGTCGAATCTGGCTATTTCCCGGGCAAACTTTTTCTTGGCTGAAGCGAACTGCCTTCGAGGTCGCCGCAATGAAGAAATCGAAGCGCTGAGCGCTGCTTATGCCGTGCTCGGTTCGACACCCCCTGAACGTCAGGCCGCAGATTGCCTCTACTATCTTGGGACGGCGCTGCAACGGGAGAAGGGACAAGAGGAGTGGGGCAAGGGCCTTGTTGAACAGGCCAGGACGATATACCAGCGCTTCAAGGATAGTCCTTTGGCCGATCCGCTTGAGCGTGTGGCGGCGCGCCTAGAACTCGCCTTGATCTACCAGTTCTACGACGAAGACTTGCCACGCGCGACATCCCTACTGGCTGAAGCCCTCGAAGAATCCTCCGATTCCGGGTACCTGAGACACCTGCGTACCATATTGAACAACCTCGGCACCATCGCCATGCAACGAGCGCTATTTGATAAGGCACAGAGTTACTTTCGACGAGCGCAAAGGCTAGCGATTGCGGGAGCTGACCTGAACCTCCAGGCACTGGTGCTTAGAAACCTGGGAAAGTTGTGGCTCAACAGATTGAATGTTGGGATGCCAACCGACAGAGCCGAAACGTTGAAGGCAGCTCGGGATTACCTCGATCGAGCGGCTCGAATTTACGAATACCTCGGTTACACCGGCATGGCTGTTGACACACGCTCTCTTCTTGACGCATTAGGGGTTCCAGACGATGCTCGCAAAGTATCCCATGGCCATTTCGTCCCACTCACATGGTCGCCTGACGACGAAACGTTTGACGCACCTCCGGAATCGATGGACCCGATGGCTCGTGGCAACTGGTGGCACATGAAGGGCCGCGAGTATGAGGCCCAAGAGCAGCTCACTCGATCGCTGGAATGCTTTCAAGAGGCGATGCGCTGCAAACAGGAAGTAGGCGATCAGGCTGGCATCGCCACCTCGTGCCACATGATCGGCGTGATCTATGCCAAGACAAAGGATTGGGAAAATGCGCAGCGCCATATGCTTGAGAGTATGGCTATTGAGGCCGGAGAAGGAAACATCCAGGGCCTCATGCAGTCGCTTCGTGACCTCGCTATCCTCTCTGCGGACTCTGGTGCTACTGATCAAGCGACGATCCTTGAGGAGATTGGTAGCCATTTAGGCGACTGGCTGACGAACAGGTCGGGTCCTCTGAACCTCTCAGGGCTGTCCGTAGAAGCTCTGGACGAGCCACTCCGATCGCGGCTTAGCGAGGCGATAATGCAGGCTTCTCAACTCCTCAGCGAAGCCACGCGCTAAATGAGCGACGTGGGTTACGCTCGGGCAGCGGCGTCAGCAGCCATGATGTGTTGAGGAGCGCGATCCGTGGTTCCGATGCACAATAAGTGTTCTCTGTACCGTCTACGCTGAGCGAGGCGATGTGAGCTGACCCAACTAAGTGATGGCTCAGTGCCCTATAACCAACGCGTCGCTCCTTCGCCTAGCTCCGGGGGCTTGACCTGATAGGAGCCAGTCTTTGACCTCAGAGAACCCCGTCAGCCCCTGAGCCAACCGAACCACTAGCGAGGAGGGCAGATGATCACGATCGGGGTTGACGCTCACAAACGAGTCCACGTAGCGTACGCCGTCGACGAGGCGGGTCACGAGATCGGCCAGTGGCGTGGAGCGAACAACGCATCTGGTTGGCGACAGTTGTTCGCTTGGGCGGGCGAGAGTCGCGGGGAACGACAATGGGGTATCGAAGGCGCATGGAGCTACGGCCGAAACCTGGCACAGTTCCTTGTCGGCTGCGGCGAGACGGTCTTCGACGTCAACCCTCGGTGGACCGCCTTCGGACGCCGGCGCGGTCGGCGACCATCGAAGAGTGACTCTCTCGATGCCCGCGCAGTCGCTCTCGTTGTGCGTCAGGAGGCGCCTGACCTGCCGGTGGTGACCGCTGACGACGACACGGTCGTCCTCGATCTCCTCACGAGTGAACGCGACCAGGCCCTCTTTGACGCAACTCGGATCAGGAATCAGATCCATTGCCTGCTCATGCAGATCGATCCTGAGTACTCGCTTCGCCTCCCGACTCTGAAGTCCAAGGCCGGTCTGGCCGCCCTGCGCACCTACGTTGCGCCTAACGATCACCCGCTTCAGATGGAACGTGCGGCCGCGGTCCGCAGGCTGGCTCAACGCCTTCAGCTCGCAGTCGATCAGGCCGAGAACCTGGCCAAGCGAATCAGAGAGCTGGCCAGCGTGCGGTTTGCGCCGCTGACTCGGCTCTGCGGAGTCGATCTGCTGACCGCAGGCGCTCTGGCCGGCATACTCGGCCCAGGTCGCCGGTTCAGCACCGACGCGCAGCTCGCAGCGTATGCGGGCGTGGCGCCCCTGGAGGCGTCTTCCGCCGGCCTGGTCCGACACCGCCTGAACCGTGGAGGCAACCGACGTCTCAATGCGATCCTCTACAGAATCGTGCTCACTCAAGCCCACCACCTGGATGAGGCAAAGGCATACCTCGACCGCCGAGTGACAGAGGGCAAGAGCCGACGGGAAGCTGTGCGAGCCCTCAAGCGGTTCGTTATCCGAGCGATATGTTCTGTGCCACGGTATAGAATCTTATGGTGCTTCGAGAGTTAGCCCTCCCTGCTGGAACCCTCGGACGGGTCTACTTATCGAGTATGCCTGGCCGGCGCACGAACTTGGCGGCCGACATCTCCGACATGGACTCGGTCCGAGTCAGCCGCATCATCTCGTTCGCTTGCTTCGAGGAGGTGACGCGCAAGTCCCCCGAGTACGCCGCCGCGCTCAATGACGATGCCTTGGGGCGGCCAATCGAAACGTTCGCGATTACCGATTATGATGTGCCGACCGACCTCGCTAAATTCAGGAACGTTATCCAGCGCGTCGTGGGTTACTTGGAGGCGGACGAACGCCTGCTCCTGCATTGCGGTGCCGGCATTGGCCGGACTGGGACCGTCGCCACCTGCTTGCTGATGGAGTTGGGGATGGATGAGACAACCGCGCTCGACGCGCTAAGACAGCTGGGTCGCGGCCCGAAAACGCCGAGCAACTCGGTTTTGTCAGGCGGTTCGCAGCGAATCGGTAGCCGTGGTCGTGCGGGGGCGGAGCAGCCTAGCTAGTGTCACCAAGCGCCCTTTCGATCACGCCACTCTTCCGTCACGATCTCAGCCGGCTCAATCAGATCAGTCCAACCGCTGGACTGATTGGCTCTAGCGACCCGCCCTGTCATCACTACCGGCATTAGCCGGGGAGAGAGACTACGCTATAATCAGCCCACCCGTGTCAGCAGCACGAACCCACACTACCTCTAAGAGGCTTGACGATGGCGAAGCAGAAGCAGGCCAGCCTGGGCGACGATGAACTGATCGGCACGCCCATTGCCGAGGCGGCGGACAAAGGCCCAGCCAAGGGTGATTTCATTGCGCCGCCGGACGTGCCCGACGTAGACGAGCCGGAGGACGCTCTTCCAGAACAGGAAGAGTTCTGGCGTCCGCCAGCGAGGTTCGGGACGGTGCCCGTGGAGGCGAACCCTCTGGGCTGGGATCGGCGACGCGGCTTCCGGAAGCTCTACCCGCAGGTGATGCTCCCCACGCAGGTGGTGGAGCGCGTCAGCTTCGGCCATCCTGGCCTGGAGCCAAACCGCCTCTTCTGGGGCGACAACCTCCACGTCATGCGCCAGCTACCGTCCGAGAGCATCGACCTCATCTACATCGACCCGCCATTCTTCTCTGGCAAGCAGTACAACGTGATCTTCGGTGACCAGAACGAGCTCCGATCATTCAGCGACATTTGGGAAGGAGGCTTGCCAGGATATCTAGTGTGGTTGAATGCGCGTCTCTACGAGATGAAGCGGCTCCTGACGAAGTCAGGAAGCCTCTACGTCCATTGCGACTGGCATGCGAGCCACTACATCAAAGTGGAGCTGGACAAGATCTTCGGACACGAGAACTTCAGGAACGAGATAGCCTGGTGCTACAACGTCGGCGGCAAATCTAAGACACAGTGGGCACGTAAGCACGACGCCCTACTTTTCTACTCAAAGACCAACAAGTGGCACTTTGATGGGCGCGCCGCTGGTGTTCCAAGAGATACGGGGAAGAAGAGTTTTGGAGGGATAATCTCGGTGGACGAGGATGGTCGGCCATACCAAGACAAGCTCGTCAAGGCGACCGGTAAGTACTACCGATACTATCTGGACGAGCCGAAAATTCCTGAGGACTGGTGGACCGACATCAACTCGCTGCAGTCTCAATCTGCAGAACGCATCGGCTATCCTACCCAGAAACCAGAGGCGCTGTTGAACCGCTTCATCCTCGCATCCTCGAAGGCCGGAGACGTAGTCGCGGACTTCTTCTGTGGTGGAGGAACCACTCCGGCCGTTGCGCAATCGTTGGGTCGTTCTTGGGTCGCCTGCGACCAATCGCGGGTTGCGGTGGCCATTACGGCCGATCGGCTAGCAAGCGTCGCCGAGCAGATGCCCTTACAGGCGGACGGCATTTCGGTGCCTGACTTTACGGTTGAGCATTGGGGCATCTACGAGGCGAGACGTCTCGCTGAGAGTCCGCCGGAGCAGTTCCGTGAGTTCGTTCTCCGCGCCTTTGGTGCTGTTCCCGACGACTCAGAACCGGGCATCCATGGTCATAAGGGAGCGGTGCCGGTGTGGGTTGGCCAGCCTGATCAGAAATCGCAGGTCACAGCCAAAGCCATTCAGGATTTCGCCAACGCCATCCGTAAGACGGTTCGCTACCAGCAGGATAATCTACGGGATGGCATCATGCTGGCGTGGGCGTTCCGCCCAGACGCCGTTCAAGCCGCGGATAGGCTACGGGAGCTGGAGGCAACGGAACTCAACTTCATACGGCTGGACCTGATCCGCATCGACTCGCCCGGTTTCCGCGAGCACGTGCACGCCCTCTCCACCGACAGCGAGAGGGCTGACTATAGTTCTTTCCTGACCTTTGTGCAGCCTCCCAAAGTCGAGGTTGGCTGGCGGCAAGTCAGCGGCCACACTTACAAATTTGACGTGAGTGAATCCGTGGTCCTGAACGCCGACGCCAAGATCATCAACGTGCAGTGGGACTTCGACTACCGCGAGCTTTTCACCAGCAGCCAGGGTTACTCATTCGTACGGACTGCTAAGAAGGAGCCCGCGCTCCAGGCGGACTACACTTTCCCCGCCAGCGGTCATCGCCACATCGCCTGCAAGGTGCAGGACGACGCGGGCGGCGAGGGGCTCTGGGTCGGCGAGATCGAGGTGAAATAGCCCTTGTTTAACGAGTTCTCGCGCCACGAAGAAGAGTTCGCCCGTTGGCGAGAGGACGGATACCCTGGCGTCAAGCCAGAGACCTATCGCTATATCGACTTCCTCACCAGCCCCGACGATGACCAGGCACCGCGAGATGGCGCGCTGTGGCCTCACCAGTGGGACTCTTTCCTCCGAGTCGTCTACTGCCACGAAATCCTCGGCAAGGAAACCATCGGCGAGCACGGCCTCTTGCTGAACGTAGTCACCGGCGGCGGCAAGACGGCGATCATCGCCGCGCTAGTCGTCTGGCTCCGCATCGCCCACGACATCGGGAAGGTCCTCATCTTGTGTCCCAACCTCATCGTCCGCGACCGCCTGGAGGATGACTTCGAGAAGGGGCGCGTGTTCAGGGCTCGTGACCTATTGCCGGACTGGGGTCACGCCAGACCCGAAGACTTCACACTGACAACGCTCGGCAGCGGTAAGGACGGCGGCTGGGCCAGTTTCCTGGGCGCCAGCGTCGTCCTGGGAAACATCCACCAGTTCTACCAGAGCAACAAGGCAGGCCAGAGCAACGTATCAGCCCTCATGAACGGCCCCAACTTCGCGCTCTTCAACGACGAGGCACACAACTCGCCGGCCGAGGAGTATGACAGGACGCTGAAGTCTATCGAGGGCAAAGTGGTCTTGCGGGTTGACACCACTGCAACGCCTGACCGGGCCGACGGCAAGACCCCCGACAGCGACATGATCATCGAGTACGGTGTCACCGATGCACTGGCGGATGTCCTTATCAAAACCCCCGTGGTCTACCAGCCCGATATCCGGGTTGTGGAACTGACCTACACGGACGCAAAGACCGGGGAACAGCGTCGCGTTGAGGAGATCGACTGGGAGGACGTGGAGCGTAGGGGTCTCAGCGCAACCCAGTGGGTGACGGATGATGAGCCGATGCGACAGCAAATGGCCATCGCCCTGAAGCGCCTCCAGGAGCAAGAGACACGGGCGAAGAGCCGCTACCAGCCCATCCTCTTTGTCATCGCCGTCTGCAAGGCCGACGCTGAGAAGACAGCCAAGACCCTCACCAACATCTTCAACGTCAAGACGTTGCTCGTAACCGAGGACAGCGACGAGGTGGATCGCAAGAAGGCCGGCGAGCTCGGCAAGGAGAAGAAGACTGGAAACCCGTACAGGGCCGTCGTCAGCGTCCTCATGCTTCGCGAGGGCTGGGACGTGCCCGAGGTTGGAGTGATCCTGCTGCTTCGTAAGTTCAGCAGTAAGGTGTACGGTCAGCAGGTGATCGGGCGCGGACTCCGCCGCGTTCGTGCCAAGGGTGTGGCTGCCGACGAGCCCCAGATCTGCGCCATAGTCGACCACCCCAAGTTGGAGCACCACTGGCTGTGGACTATCTTCGGAGCCAACGTGCGCAAGAACGTGGAGATCGATCAGGAGTTCAACGAGACTGAGGACTTGCCACCACCACCACCACGCCAGGAAATCGACCGGCCCGAGATGGTGATCGAGGTACCGAAGGAGATTCCGGGCCTAGTAGGCGACGAAGAGTTCGAGGTTGGCGATATCGAGGAGCCAGCAGAGCCGATCAAGAACTGGGCCGAAGTCTTAGCCGGATTCGAGTACGACTCCACGGCAGTCGAGATCACACGCGTGGACATCGAGGCGGTGATAGGCAAAGAGCTCGCAGGCGCGGGATGGAAGACGATCCACAGCGCCCCCGAAGCCCCCGAAGAGGGAACTGCGACCGCCGTCGAGCTGTCCGACGACATCATCAGGGACGCTGTCAAGACGACGGTATTGCAGCACGCAGAGGAGCTTACGGTCCAGGCAGGCTATGCTGCGGCCTTCAAGGGCGAGGTCTACAGCGTCCTCATCCGTCACATCAGAGAGAAGTTCATGGGAACCTCGCTAGGGCTGGCCGACCGCGACGCTCTCATATACGCATGGAAGATGCTTCCCCAGGTGCGTCAGATGGTTATGGGAACCCCAGGACTTGTAGCAGGGATCATAGAGCATGCCGGGAATCAGTAAGCACGGCCAGTACGACGAGCCCAAGAAGAGCCCCTATACCTTCGAGCGCTATCAGAGCGACATGGAACGGCGCATGATGGAGCGCCTTGACGCCGATCCCGTCGTCACCAAGTGGATGAAGAGGCACGGAATCTCGATTTCGTGGGTTGACAGTCAGAAGCACATGCGCCGTTATAACCCGGACTTCCTCGTAGAGTACACGGATGGCAAGAAGGTTCTCATCGAGGTAAAGGACCCAACCAGGATCGACAGCGACGAGGTGCAACGCAAGCGCAAGGCCGCCGAGATTTGGTGCAAGCGTCGGGGGATGGAGTACGTCATCGCCACGATTGACAGCCGAGGTTGACATCACGCGGTGCCAATCTCTATTGATAAACAAGCTTCGCACCTAACATCCGTCCGTCGGTCAGCATGCTCGGCAGGACGAGGGTACGCTCAAGCCCGCCGACGAGCTGCGGATACGGGGTCGTGCCGTGGCTAGCGGGCCAAGCCGGCGCCGGCAAAGGCTACGGGAGGCCGCATAGGTTCGACCACTCAAGCGAGCTGACGGTAAAAGGGTGAGTACAGGTAGGAAAAAGCGGCAAACTCGTGATACCAACGGGCGCTTCGCCGCCGGTTCTATCCTGGCCGCGGCCGCGCTCTCAAGGGGGAGATCGCGGGCTCGAATCCCGCCGCCGCACGAGGCTGCTCTAGGCGGGTTGTAACCAGAGCACGATAACGGCGATAACGCATAGTTATGCGCTGTCCTGGAGGTCGCCTCAGGTAGGAGATTCAGCCCGTTGGCGCCTCATTTCGGCACAGTTATCCGCTCTGTCGCCCGCTGGCTCTTGTTCTACGCGGCGATGCTGCTGGCGGACGTGTCGGTGATCGTGGCCGTTGTCGCAACCGTGTGATTGCGCCGAATCCTTCTCCCCCGCTGACTGAGAGCCACCAAGCCCATGTGGGGTTCCGCGCTGTAGACAATCCCTCCACACTGACGCACTATGATGAACACCCTCCGCAGGGGGGAGATTGCCACGTACTGTAAGGGGTGAGGATGAAGCCGATGCGGCTGGCAGACAGGCAGCGAGCGCTATGAAGGGTGGTATCCCGTGAAGCAAATTCAAACCGTTGGTTTTCTAGCTGTCGCTACCTTGCTACTGGCGCTTGCTTGCGGGGGAGAAACAGGCGAACCAACTCCCTCTGGCCTTGCCTCAGTAACCGCGACGACCGTACCTACCGTTACCAGCCCGACTCCGACTTCCACGCCCCTCCCCGACGTTCCCAAAGTGCAGGTCCCAGGCTGGGAGGATGCTGAGATTCGCAGCGTGTGCCTTCAGATTACGCAGTCGTACCCGCAGATTAGCGGTGACTTCGACGAGGCCATTGACACAATTGCCGAGAGGCTCCTTCAGGCACTCAACATCACCACTGTTGCGGACGCGGGCACCTGCGATGCAACTCTCAGTCTGATCGTGTCAGGCACAGCGCTTGGCGATAGCTATGATGATGGATTCCTCTATACCGGGGGCGAGTACAGCGGAACCGTCTCCCTCCAGGCGGTCGGCAGACCAGAAGCGACTCAGGCAGTGGAGGAGAGGATAGATCCGCCTGGCATCGTGTTCTTTCCAGGAGGCTCGCCGCCCACAACGCCTGAGCAAGCCCCATTCGACGAAGTTTCATCGAAAGTGGTAGTTAGCGGCTTCGCCCACTTTTGGGGCTTCGAGGTTTACCTCGGCGCGCTCCAGGCGTCCAACGACTCAACATTCCTCTTATTGCCGGCCGTCGACGCGCTCGAGGAGGCTCTCCAGAGTGGCACGCTCTCTGCGAGCGAAGCCGACTCCATCGTCGCAGAACTGGAAATGGTCCCAATTCTACGAAACAGTAGTGACGGCGTGGCAGTTGCTCGCCTTCTTCAGGTGCTTATGCAGAGCAACCTGCTTAGCCCGGATGCTAAGGCTCTGAGCGTGGGCCACCTCAGCTTCTTGCTCCAGAACTTCGACGACACCGGCGCTCGGGGAGCCGCGGTCGAAGTACTTGGTGAGCTCGGGGCGGCCGGGCAGATTGGCGACGATCAACTCGGTCCAATCGTCCTGGCTCTTATCGATCTGCTGGACCACGAGTACGAGCTTCTGGGTCAGGACGCGGCCACTGCGCTCGAACGGATTACAGGCAACTCGTTCGGCATGGATGCTGAGCGCTGGAGCGAATGGTGGGCTAGTCGGCAGTGAACCTCAGCGCGCTTAGACATCGTGCCCGACAACGCGATCAACATCAGTGATGTGCTGGCGATGAAGCCCATGCTCGGAACGGCGGTGCCGCGACCCTTTGCGGGAAGCAGATGCTCTGCCACTGACTGGCCCTCTTTTTTCTCCCCGCCGCCAGGAGGACAAGCCCCATATCGGGGGAGGCGAAGGGGCCGTCATTGAACCCCGTTCCTGACAGCCACGTTGACAGCCACGCCGACGGTTGACGACGACACTCGGCGTACGAAAGCGGACAGGGCTCCACGATTTGGTATCTGAGACGGACGCTATCGGATGGGGGCGGACGCCGGGATTCGAATTAGGAAACCGATGCTCTATCCTACTGAGCTACGGGGGCCCTTCGGCGCTGGTTAGACAAAACAAATGGTGGAGATAGCGGGACTCGAACCCGCAACCTCCGCATTGCGAACGCGGCGCTCTCCCAATTGAGCTATATCCCCACCTGTCAGCCGCTTGAACGGCCACCAGTAATTATAACGCAAGGCGCGCTTACGGCAGCAGGCCGGGCACAACCTCGATCGTGACGACGCCGCCCTCGACGTCGACCTCGCGCACGATCTCGTCCACCGCCGGGATCAGCGCCTCGCCCTTCGGCCCGCGCACGACGAACACGTCGTTCGCCGGCCGCTCCAGCACCTCGGCGATCTCGCCCAACTCCTCGCCCTCCGTGCTGACGACGCGCAGGCCGATCAGCTCGTAGCGGTAGTACTCGCCCTCCTCCAGAGCCGCCAGGTCGCCCTCCGGGACTTGCAGATACTCGCCGCGAAATGCGGCGATGTCCTCTGGCGTATCGATGCCCGCCAGCCTCAGGAGGACTGCGCCCTTGTGACGGCGGCTGCTCTCGATCTCGCGGACGCTGGCGCGCAGCGTGACGCTGCGTCCGCGAGCGAACGTCTGCGGTGGCGCCAGCGGTTCGACCTTGAACTCGCCGCGCACGCCGAAGGGGGCGAGGACGCGCCCGACGGCAACGTAGCCCGCCAGGACCTCGTCTCCCGGCCTAGCCGATTTCGAGGACGACCCTTTCGTCACGCCGGATCGCCGCCACCTTCAGCAGAGCGCGCATCGCGTTGGCGATTCTGCCCTGCTTGCCGATCACCCGCCCCATGTCCTCCTCGGCAACCGTCAGCCGAAAGATGATGTGGTCTCCGCCGTCCTCTTCCGTCACTTCCACGTCGTCCGGGTTGTCCACGATGGCGCGGGCCATGTACTCGATGAGTTCTTTCATTAGCGGAATCTCCGTGGGGTGCTAGCTGGCTTCCTCGGTCTTCTCCGCCGTCTTTTCTTCCGTCGCCGCCGGTTCCTCTGCGGGAGCCTCTTCGGTCTTGGCCTCCGCTGCGGGCTCTTCCGTCGGCGCCTCGGCTGCGGGCGTCTCTGCTGCGGGCTCTTCGGACTTGGCTTCGGCTGCGGGTTCTTCCGCTGCGGGCTCTTCGGTCTTGGCCTCGGCTGCGGGCTCTTCGGACTTGGCCTCGGCTGCGGGCGCTTCGGACTTGGCCTCGGCTGCGGGCGCTTCGGACTTGGCCTCGGCTGCGGGCGCTTCGGTCTTGGCTTCGGCGGCGGGCTCTTCGGTCTTGGCCTCGGCAGCGGGCGCTTCGGCCTTGGCCTTGGCCTCGGCCTTGGCCTTGGCGGCGGGTGCCTCCGCTGCGGGCGCTTCCGCCGGTGCCTCGGCTACAGGTGCTGCCGGGGCGGCTTTAGCGGCGGGAGCGGCGGCCGCTGGTGCGGCGCCCTCTTCGGCACCCTCCTTGCGGCCCTTCTTCGGGTTCTTCTGGCCCTTCGGCACCTGCTTGCCGACGTAGACGAACGGCTCGCGCCCGGCCTGCTCCATGATGCCTGCCTTGGTCAGGAGCCGGGCCGCTGTGTCCGAAGGCATCGCGCCGTTCTTGAGCCAGTAAATGGCGCGCTCTTCTTTGATCTTGACCGTCGCCGGTTCGGTCAGCGGGTTGAAGTGGCCGATCACCTCGACGCTGGCGCCGTCACGAGGCTTGCGGCGGTCGGTTACGACGATGCGGTAGGCAGGCTGCTTCTTCTTGCCTACCCGGGATAGTCGAATGCGTAGCAAATGGCACCTCCGAAATTGTGTAAGGGGATCATGGGGCTACCGGAGGAACGGCGAAATCTTGGAGCCGTGGCCGGCCGCGATCTGTTGCATTATCTTCTTGGCTTCTTTGAACTGCTTGAGCACCTGGTTGACGTCCTGCGGCTTCGTGCCGCTGCCGGCGGCGATGCGCCGGCGCCGGCTGCCGTCTATGATCGCCGGGTCGTTGCGTTCCGCTCTCGTCATCGAGCGGATGATCGCCTCGACCCGGGCGAAGTAGTCCTCGTCCATGTCTTCCGTGTTGAGGCGGTTCTTGATCTGCGAGAGGCCCGGCAGGAGGCTCAACAGGTTGGAGAGCGGGCCCATCTTCTTGATCCGCTGGTACTGTTCCAGGAAGTCGTCCAGCGTCAGCTCGCCCTTCTTCAACCGCTCACTTAGTGACTCCGCCTCTTCCTCGCTGATCTGCTCCTTCGCCTTGTCGATCAGGGTCAGCAGGTCGCCCATGCCCAGGATGCGCGAGGCGAAGCGGTCCGGGTAGAAGGGCTCGAGCGCGTCGGCTTTCTCGCCGATCCCGAAGAACTTGATCGGGATGCCCGTCACCGCGCGGATGGAGAGCGCCGCACCGCCGCGGGCGTCGCCATCGACCTTCGTGAGAATGAGACCTGTGAGTGGTATCGTCTCGTTGAACTGCTCGGCGGCGTTGACGGCCTCCTGGCCGGTCATCGCGTCGGCGACGAGGATCACCTCCGTCGGGTCCAGGAGCTTGTGGATCTTGCGCAGGCTGCCGCGGTCTTCGTCGTCCATCTCGAGCTGGCCAACGGTGTCGACGATAAGGTAGGAAGCACTTGTCTTCTTCGCGTCCTTGAGCGCCCGCTTGCAGACGTCCGCCGGGTCGGCGTTGTCGTCTCCCGTGATGACCGGCATGCTCAGCTGCTTGCCCAGCGACTGCAACTGCTCGCCGGCCGCGAGACGCTCCGGGTCGGCGCCCACGAGTAAGGGGCGCTCGCCCGTGCGTCGCAGATGCAGCCCCAGCTTGGCGGCCGTAGTCGTCTTGCCGGAGCCCTTGAGCCCTACGAGCATGATGACGGTCGGCGGGTTCTTGCTGCGTTCCAGCCTGGCGTGGCCACCGCCCAGCAACTCAACGAGCTGCTGGTTGACGACGTCGATGATCTGCTGCATCGGCGTCAGGCTCTTCAGCACGTTGGCGCCAATCGCGTTTTCGCGCACCGAGGCCACGAAGTCCTTGACGACCTTGTAGTGGACGTCCGCCTCTAGCAGCGCCAGGCGTACCTCGCGGAGTGCCTCGTCGAGGTCTTTCTCCGTGACGGTGCCGTGGCTGCCCAGCTTGCGGAAGACGCCTTGCAGCTTATCGGATAGTGATTCGAACATATCTACAAGAGACGATTTTACGGTAACGTGCGTGTGTGGACAAGAAAACGCGTGGCTTGTACAGGATCGCCCACTTTTGCGCGCTCTAGGCGATCAGCTCTTCCAGCGCATCCGCCATCTCTTCGAACGTGACCATCCCGTCGAACTTGGCGGCGATGTTCCCATCCGCATCAACGATGAACACCCACGGCTCGCTCTGCAGGCGCCACTCGTCGATGATCGGGCTGCGGCATTCGAAGAGCTGGGCGCACTCGCCATCGCGCACAGCCTGCACCTGGAACGGCTCCACGTGCACGAAGTTGGCCGCGTCGCTGTACTCGTTGTAGAGGTCGTCGAAGAAGGCCTTCGTTGGCCCGCAGATCTGGCTCTCGCAGAACGCCGGCGTTGCGATCGCGATTACGGACGGCTGGCCGGATGTCACGGCGTCGGCGACGGTCATGTCGTGCTGATCCGCGATCGGGTTCTCGGACGAGTCGATCTCGCGGATGTCGTCGACGTCCGAGACGAGCACTTGCTCCGTGAGCGGGGCCGGGTCACCGATTGCGAGCCCGAACGGCTCCTCCAGCACGTTGAACGTCGGGCGCAGCGGCTCCAGCGTCAGGCCGTCAGCGGTCGTACCAGTGACCTCCACGCCCCAGAGGCCCGGCACGTCGAAGTCTGCGGTCGTCCGGTAGGCGCCCACTTCGCCGGCCTCGTGCGTTTCCGCCAGACCGTCCTCATGCAGGTGAGTGTACGAACGCATGATCACGATCGATTCCGCCTCGCGCTCGAACTTGAGCGTGCCTTCGTCGCTGTCGATTAGGTAAAAGGCGAAGTCGAGGTCCGCGTCCAGCACCAGCTCGCCCGTGTCCTGGACCTGCAGGCCGACGAGGAACCGGTTTTCCCCGACGGCAAGATCGGAAGAGATAACGATCGGCAGCAGTACGCCGTCCGGAAGCGGCGTCAGGACGACCTGGTCCGTCTCCGTAGGGGCGTCGCCGTCGTCGCCGCTGCCGCCGCACGCGGCTATGCCGATGACGAGCGCGCCAAGGAGCGGGAGGAGGAGGTTACGTGTGGTGAAGCGCATGTGGTGATGGTGTCTCCTTCGTGTCGATGCCGCAGCAGGCTTCCAACTCTTCGTGCAGGGCGCGCGTCTCTAGCTGCAGCGTTGCGTGCTCTATTGTAAAGGTACGAGAGAGCATAGTGCGAAGGTTCACAAGCACCTCGTGAACGTCGCCCTTTCCGCTCGTCTCCACGTGCGCGCTCAGCGAGACGAAGCCGGACGTCACCGTCCAGATGTGGAGGTCATGCACGTTGCGCACGCCCGGCACCTTGAGCATCTCGTCCTGCACGTCCCGTACACGGACGTCCGGCGGCGTCGCTTCCAGCAGCACCTGCGTCGACTCCCAGGTGATGCGGAACGAACTGATGAGGATCAGCACGCCGATGCCGACGCTGATCAGCGGGTCGAACAGGTACTCGCCCGTGATCGCCATCGCGATGCCGGCGGCGATCACTCCGAGAGAGGCCACGGTGTCGCCCATGACGTGCAGAAACGCCGAGCGCATGTTCAGGCTGTGGCGGCGCCGGTCGAATAGCAGCCCGACCGCGACGATGTTGCCGGCGAGTCCGGCGGCGGCGATCCCCAGCATCGGGCCGGTGTCCACCTCGGGCGGGTTGCCGAAGCGGCTGCCCGCCTCCCAGAAGATATACCCCGCGATGAGCACCAGTCCGATGCTGTTCACGAACGCGGCCAGTATCTCCGCCCGGTGGAATCCGAACGTGCGGCGCGTTGTCGCCGGGCGTGACGCCAGCCAGATCGCGCCCAGGCTCAGGCTGAGCGCGCCCACGTCCGACGCCATGTGCCCGCCGTCCGCCGCCAGCGCCAGGCTGCCCGTCAGGATACCGCCGACGACCTCAGCGACGAGAAGCGCAAGCGTGATGACCAGGGCGATCGCCAGGCGCCGCCTGTCCTCGCCCCGTCCGTGCGCGTGGCTCACGTCTGGTGCTCCGGATGGTAGCGGCTGCAGACATATACTCTGTCGCCGACTTCGACGAGCAAGTCGTCGGCCGCAGCGAGGAGGGCGCGGACCCGCGGCTCCGGCACAGAGTAGTAGGCGCGTCGGCCACGCTGCTCGCGCTCGACAAGACCGCAATCCCAGAGGCACGCCAGGTGGCCGGAGACGTTCGGCTGCGAGAGGCCGGTCACCTCCGTGATCTCCGATACGCAGCGGGGTTTGTCCAGGCAAGCGCGCAGAACGCTCAGGCGGGAGCGATCGGCCAGCCCCTTGAAAAGCGCCGTAATCACGGCGTCTCGGGTCTCGCCCTGGTGTCGCGCCGAGGTCAACATATCACCATTCAGTTATATGTTGACCCTCAGCAGCGAGTCAAGCGGCGGCTAGAAGCCGCGGTCGGCTATCAGCGCGGAGAGGTCGGCGACGCGGCAGGCGTAGCCCCACTCGTTGTCGTACCAGGAAACGGCCTTCACGAGGTTGCCGTCAAGCACCAGCGTGCTCAGCGCGTCGAGGATCGAGCTACGAGGGTCGCCCTTGAAATCAGTCGAGACCAGCGGCTCGTCGCAGTAGCCCAGGATGCCGCGCAGGGACTCGGTGGCGGCGTCCTTGAAGGCGTCGTTCACCTCGTCCTTCGTCGCTGGCTTCTCCAGCGTCGCCACGAAGTCAACGACCGATACCGTCGGCGTCGGCACGCGGAAGGCCATGCCGTCCAGCTTTCCGGCCAGCTCCGGCATGACAAGCGTCACGGCCTTGGCGGCGCCGGTCGTCGTCGGGATGATGTTCTGGCCGGCCGAGCGGGAGCGGCGCAGGTCCTTGTGCACGGTGTCCAGGATCACCTGGTCGTTCGTGTAGGCGTGGATCGTCGTCATGAACCCCTTCTCTATGCCGAAGGAGTCGTTCAGCACCTTGACCACGGGCGCGATGCAGTTCGTCGTGCAGGAGGCGTTGGAGAGGACGTTGTGCTTCGCCGGGTCGTAGAGGTGGTCGTTGACGCCGAGGACGATGGTCAGGTCTTCGTTCTTCGCCGGGGCGCTGATTATCACCTTTTTGGCGCCGCCGCCGTCGATGTGCGCCCGCGCCGCGTTGGCGTCCGTGAAGAATCCGGTGGACTCGATGACGACTTCGATGCCTTCGCCGGCCCACGGAATGGCGCCGGGGTCGCGCTCCGCGAAGACCTTGATCGTCTTGCCGTCGACGGTGATCGAGTCGTCCGTCGCGGAAATCTCACCGGCGAACGGGCCGTATGTGCTGTCGTACTTGAGGAGGTGGGCGTTGGTGTGCGGGCTGGTCAGGTCGTTGACCGCCACGACTTCGAGCTTGTCCGGGTGCAGATCCTGCATCGCTTTGTAGACCTGGCGGCCGATGCGTCCGAAGCCGTTGATGCCGATGCGCAGGGTCATGGGGCTCCCTCTCAGGTGGATCGGGGCGTTGTTCGGCCCCAGTATAGCGGCCCGGATCGTGAGCCGCGAACCCTGCTAGCTGGCGCGCGCTTCG
>SDBT01006680.1_pt1 | contig 19083 bp, 15 predicted proteins | sample 2277101 | NCBI WGS metagenome assembly SDBT01 (sample SAMN10404973, study PRJNA504765) | marine sediment metagenome | isolation source: marine sediment core GS10_PC15, 103 cmbsf | place: Arctic Ocean: Southern Knipovich Ridge | collected 2010 | reverse complement strand
ATTTGCCTACATAAACAATCGGCAGATGGTGCTGGGTTTAGGTCGCGGAGCTCAAGGGCGGTCTTTAGTTGAAGCTCGAGATCAATGGTGGACCCCGGTCGACAAATTCTGCCTATCTGGATGTAGGGTGCTGTATAATGCTGCTCGCGGCCGGGGAGCGTTGAACCGGATAGCCCGGCCGTTGTTGTTTTTATCATTAGCAATCATGAGCAATCATGAGCAATTCCGAGTCCATTGAGCAACTTGCTGAGTCGGCGAACAAAGATCTTGCCGCGGTGGCCGATGAGAAGGCCCTCGAGGCCTGGCGAATCACCTACCTGGGGCGCAAAGGGCGCCTGACGGCTGTTTTGCGCTCTCTGGGCGAGGTGGAGCCGGAAGAACGAAAAAAGATCGGGGCGGCAGCCAATCGGCTCAAGGCGGAGCTCGATCGAGCACTGGCTACGAAGCGATCCGATCTCCAGCAGGCACGCATCGAACAAACCGTTCAGGCCGGCCGCATCGATGTAACCCTCCCGGCGCGACCCCTGACCCAGGGGCGTCTCCACCCGGTGACCCAGACGTTGCGCGAAATCCTGGAGGCATTCGTGGCCCAGGGGTTTTCGATCATCGAGGGGCCCGAGGTGGAGCTCGACTATTACAACTTCGAAGCTCTTCGTATTCCCAAGCATCACCCGGCCCGCGAGCTCATGGACACTTTCTACATCGACCGTAGAGACGAGTCGGACACAAAACTTCTACTCAGAACCCATACATCGCCGAACCAGATCCGCTTCATGGAAAAACACCAGCCGCCGGTTCGGGTGGTGGTACCGGGAAAAACCTATCGGAACGAATCCACCGATCCTACCCACGAGTGGATGATCTTTCAGGTCGAAGTCTTGGCGGTCGATCGTGGCATCACCATGGCTCATTTGAAAGGCACACTCTTCGAGTTTGCCAAGCGGCTCTTCGGGCGGGAGCGGAAGATCCGGTTCCGTTGTGACTATTTCCCCTTCGTTGAGCCCGGTGTGGATATGGCCATCGACTGTTTTATTTGTGGCGGCAAAGGTTGCCGCACTTGCAAGAACGAAGGGTGGATCGAGATCTTGGGCGCCGGCATGGTGCATCCGGAGATCTTGAGCAGCATGGGCTATGACGCCGATGTCTATACCGGCTTCGCCGCTGGACTCGGCGTCGAGCGGATTGCCATGTTGCGCTATGGCATAGAAGACATCCGGCACTTTTATACAAACGACCTCAGATTCCTGAGCCAGTTTTGATCTGCAACCGTTGCTCCATTCGAACAGAGGCGAAATAGAGGCAAAGACCGATGCTTGCTCCTTTGAAGTGGCTCGCCGAGTACGTTGACATTCGTTTGCCGGACAAGGAAATCGCCTACCGGTTGACCATGGCCGGCCTCGAAGTCACCCACATCAAGCGAACCGGCGAGTCCTGGGAAGACATCGTCGTGGGCAAGGTTCTCGAGGTGGAGCGGCACCCCAACGCCGACCGTTTGACTCTGGTGACCGTCACCGTCGGCGGGGAACGCTTCAAGGTGGTGTGCGGTGCGCCCAATGTGGCCGCCGGTCAGACGATTGCCTATGCGAAGCTGGGCGCCCGCCTCATAGACGGCCATAGCGGAAAGCCTACGGTGCTCAAGAAGGCCAAGATCCGAGGGGTCGAGTCGGCCGGGATGGTTTGCTCCGAAAAGGAGCTGGGACTCTCCGACGAGCACGAAGGGATTCTGGTGCTCTCCGAAGACGCTCCGGTGGGTACGCCCCTCTCCGAATACCTCGGCGACTCCGTTCTGGACATCGACATGAAGCCCAACCGGTCGGACGGGCTTTCCATACTCGGCATTGCCCGCGACCTGGCGGCGCTCACGGGTGGCTCGGTGCGGGAGCCCGAGCTCGACTATTCCGCCAAGGGAGGCCCCATCGGCGACCGGATCAAAATCATGATCGAAGACCCCGATCTCTGCTCGCGTTACACGGGGGCACTCATCGAGGGTATCGAGATCGGTCCTTCTCCGCCCTGGATGCAGGAGAAGCTCATTGCCGCCGGGATGCGACCCATCAACAATGTGGTGGACATCACCAACTTCGTGATGCTGGAACTGGGGCAGCCCATTCATGCTTTCGATTACGACACCATCAAGGACCACACCATCATCGTCCGGCGCGCCAAACCCGGAGAGAAGATGCACACCTTGGACGGCGCTTTGCACAGCTTCGGGCCGGAGCACCTTCTCATTACCGATAACGGCGGGCCGATAGCGGTGGCCGGGGTTATGGGAGGTTTGGAGACCGAGGTCACCGAAAAAACGAAAAACATTCTTCTGGAGGTGGCCAATTTCAATCTCGTCAACATTCGGCGGACCGCAATCGCTCTCAAAGCCCAGAGCGAAGCTTCGAAGCGTTTTGCCTGGGGGCTTCCTCCCGAGCTGACCCTGATTACCTCTCGGCGAGCCGTCAAGTTCTTGGTCGAGCTGGCGGGCGGCACCGCGGCCGAAGGCCTGGTCGATGCTTACCCGGTCAAATCGGAGAAAGTTCAAATCGAGCTCGACCGGAACCGCTTGACTCAAGTGCTGGGAGTCGACATCCCGGCGGACAAAGTACGGGACACACTGACGTCGCTTGGCTTCACCGTGAAGCCTGAGTCTTCCGATCGGTTTCGAGTGGGCGTTCCTTACTGGCGCCGCGATGTGCGCATTCCGGATGATCTTGCCGAAGAAGTAGCTCGAGTGGTGGGCTACGATCAGATCCCCACCGAGCCGATTTCCGGTCGGGTGCCGCCGAAAGCGTCCCAGCCACGGCGCGAGCTGAGGGAGTGGATTCGAGACATTCTCTCCGCGGCAGGGATGCAGGAAGTCATCACCTACCCTCTCACCAATCTGGAAACCTTGAAGCAGGTGGTGCCGCCGGAACGAGCCGGTGACCGGGATTCCTTGGCAGTCGTCAATCCTTTGAATCAAGGGCAGGAGCGCCTGCGCACCAGCCTTCGCGGATCCATCTTGGCCTGTACCGCTGCCAACAGCAGGGTACGAATGGAAGCTTTTGCCCTCTTCGAGCCCGCCCGCGTGTATCTTCCCGGTGAGGGAGATCTTCCCAACGAAGTCGAGCATGTGGTGGGTGCAGTGACCGGACAACGGCCGGATCGGTGGGGACGAGCCGAAGGTGAGCCGGTGGATTTCTTTGATGCCAAGGCCTATGTGGAGCGCTTGTTCGATCGGCTGGATTTGGAAGTCGTCTACGTTGCCGCCGAAGAGTACGGCATGGTTCCGGGGCGGACCGCCGAGATTCGTGTTGGCGACAAGCGGGTGGGTGTTTTGGGGCAGGTTCATCCTAAAACGGCCGAAGTTTTCGACATCGATCAAGACGTTTACCTGTTCGAGATCGTCATCGACGATCTCCTGTCTCTGCTCAAGCCGGTGCGAGACTATGAGCCTCTGTCACGATTCCCCAGCGTGGAGGAAGACTTGGCTCTGGTGGTCGATATGGATCTTCCCGCCGACCGAGTTGGCACCGAGATCCTCGGGCATCCTTTGGTGGTAGCCGCCCGATTGTTCGACGAGTATGTAGGGGCGCCGGTGCCGAGGGGCAAGAAATCGCTGGCTTTCTCGGTTTCTTACCAGGCCAGGGATCGCACACTCACCGAAAAGGAGTTTTCCCGTGCGCGGAATAAGATCGTCGAAAGATTGCGCCGAGAGCTGGGCGCGGAGCTTCGGAGCTAATGACCTCTCGCTTCACCACATTTCTTTTTGATCTCGACGGAACCCTCATCGACTCGGTCGAGCTCATCCTGAGCTGTTATCGCCACACGATGCAAAAACACCTGGGCCATGTGCCACCGGAGTCTCTGTGGCTTGCCGGAATCGGCACCCCGTTGCGCACCCAGCTCGCTGATTTCGCTAAGGAACCGGAGCAAGCCGAAACCATGCTGGCGACCTACAAGGCGTACCATCGCGCCCACCATGACGAGCTTCTGGGCGAGTATCCCGGGGCCCTGGCAGCGGTTCAGAGTTTGAAACGTCCCGGCACCAAGTTTGGAGTGGTGACCAGTAAGATGAAGTGGAGCACCCAGCGAGGCCTGGAGCTTTGTGGCTTCGACGGCCTGTTCGAGGTGCTCGTCACCGCCGAGGATGTGGAAAAGCACAAGCCCCGCCCGGAGCCGGTGTGGCGGGCACTGGAGCTTTTGAAATCAACCGCCGAGGAGACGGTGTTCATTGGTGACTCGCCTCATGACATGGCCTCGGGTCGCGCCGCGGGGGTCAAAACCGGCGCGGTCCTTTGGGGGCCTTTTTCTCGGCAAGCCCTCGAGCCCCACCAACCCGACTACTGGTTTGCCGAACCGTCCGAGCTCGCGGTTTTGTCCGAGCCCGGCACGTAGGGTCGCTGCTTCGCAGATTACGCGCTTACCTTCTCTTGCCGCGTTTGCCAGGAAAAGGGCTCAAATGCCTTATCGAGGGGAGTGTGCGGTAGACGCGGTTGCAATCAAAAGCGCGTCCAGCTCGTTATCTGCTTGAATGTTGTAGTCGTAAAAGGTGACGCCCGCCGCCGCGGCAGCCTCGCGGTCGAAGTGCGAATCACCCACCAAAATAGCTTCCGCTTTGGCTGCCTCTAGCAGCTCCAGGGCCTTTAGAACCATGTCCGGTGCCGGCTTTCCCTGGGGCACGTCGGTGCCGCCGATGAGAACGTCCGGTTCGAGGCCTGCGTGGCGGAGCACCTCGCGAGCGATGGGACTGGGCGTGTTGGTGATAACCGCAATACCGCGGCCGCGTTTTCTCAGTTCATCGAACACAGCCCTGGCCCGCGGATTGACCCGGACGTGCTCGGCGTGATCCCGAAAGTGGAGGGTGTAGTAGGCTTCCATCTGCGTCACGCTGTGCCGGGTAAAGAACAACTTCACATCCAGGTCAACACCTTGACCCCAGATCTCGTGGAAGCGCGCGCGGGTAATAGGAGGATAGCCGAGATCTCGAGCCGCACGGTTCATCAGTCGGAACCACGCTTCGAAACTGTCGACCAGAACCCCGTCCATGTCGAAAAGCACTGCGCCTCTGGAGTGATCACTCATCAGGTGATCATACAGCAGCGCGATCGAAACCGCGTGGTGCTGTAGAATGATCAGCCGATCCGAGGGAAGTATTGCCCTAAGTCGCCCAGGGGGAGCACGTGACCATGAGTTTTGTGCCGGGAGAACAGATGAGACCATTACAAAGGGTTATTTGCGCTTTTTTGATGAGCACCTGGGGCTGCTCGACTTCCGAGCCGGTCTATACCGAAGAATCAGAGGCTGTGCGGGACCGGTATGAGAAAACCGAGCACATGGTTCCCATGCGCGACGGGGTGAAACTCTTCAGCCAAGTGTACGCTCCGAGAGACACGTCACGGACTTACCCGATTCTCCTGACCCGAACCCCTTACAGCATTCGCCCTTACGGGGAGGACGCCTATCGTTCGGTCATCGGGCCGTCTCTCGCATTTGGCGACGCGGGCTATATCGTTGTTTACCAGGATGTCCGGGGTAAGTTCCAATCCGAAGGGCAGTTTCACCATCACGTGGTCTACAAGGCCGAAAAGAAGAGCCCCGAGGACGTCGACGAGTCGAGCGACGCCTACGACACGATCGATTGGCTTTTGGCCAACGTTTCCAACCACAACGGCCGGGTCGGACTCTGGGGTATCTCCTACGGGGGATGGCAAACCGCCATGGGAATGATCGATGCTCATCCGGCGCTCAAAGCCTCGTCTCCACAGGGATCTCCCGCCGATCAGTTCATAGGTGACGACTATTTTCACCATGGGGCGTTTCGTCTCATGTATGCGTTCGGCTGGACGTCCAGCAACGCCCGGATAAGAGTCGGCCCCTCGACCGAGGAAACGAAGCCTTTCGAGTTTCCCACTCCGGATGGATATCGGTTTTTTCTCGAGCTCGGGCCGGTTGCCAATGTCAATAAGAAATTCTTTAACGACCAAGTTCCAACCTGGAACGAGTTCGTCCATCACGGAACCTATGACGAGTACTGGCAAAGCAAGAATGTTTTGAAAGACATCGGCAGGGTGAACCATCCTGTGCTCAACGTGGCGAGCTGGTTCGACGCCGAGGATTACTACGGCCCTCTTGGAATTTACTACGCCATTGAGAAGGCCAATCCCGACAATGACAGCCTGCTGGTGGCGGGGCCTTGGAGACATGGAGGCTGGGCCCGGGCCGATGGGGACGAGTTGGGTAATATCCGCTTCGGCTCAAAGACCGGCCAGTACTTCCGGGAGAAAATCGAGCTTCCTTTTTTCAACTATTACCTGAAAGACGAGGGGGAATGGCCTCGAACCGAGGCGATCGTGTTCGAGACCGGCGCCAATCAATGGCGAACCTACGAACGCTGGCCGCCCGAGGAGGCGAAGCGCCGCAACCTCTATTTACATCCCGGTGGCGGTTTATCTTTCGACCCACCACCTGAATCCAGTTCCTCGGCCTTCGATTCCTACGTCAGCGATCCTGCCAAGCCGGTGCCTTATTCGGCGGAAATCCGTAACCAGCAGGGACATTTGTGGACGGTCGAGGACCAAAGGTTCGCCGCCACCCGGCCCGATGTGCTCGTCTATGAAACCGAGCCGCTCAGCGAAGACGTCACCATTGCCGGCCCCATCATCGCCAGCCTTCAGGTGAGCTCGAGTGGATCCGACGCCGACTGGGTGGTCAAGCTGATCGATGTTTATCCGCCTGATGCACCTGACAACGATCCCAATCCGCAAAACGTCCGGATGGGTGGGTTTCAGATGATGCTGGCGGGGGACGTGTTCCGGGCCAAGTTTCGGGAGAGCTACAAGAGCCCCAAACCTCTGGTTCCCGATGAGGTGACCCCGATCGAATTCGATCTGCTGGACAAGCACCACACGTTCCTGGCCGGGCACAAGATCATGGTTCAGATCCAGAGTAGCTGGTTTCCGCTGATCGATCGAAATCCACAGAAGTTCGTGAATATTTTCGAAGCGGTCGGGTCTGATTTCCAGAAAGCAACGAACCGGGTCTACCGTTCTCCCCGGTTTGCTTCACATATCAAGCTGATGGTCCTGGAGCGGTGAGGCAATGCAAATGACGGATAGAGCTCGCCTCCTTGGCTTGCTAGATCACGAGACCATTCGCCACCATTTTTTTTCTAACTCATCTAATTCGGTTAGGACATCATCGAGCATAGGGGGCACATGGTGAGTATCCATCAGTTCTTGCACTCTTTCTTTGGCTCTTTCACGGTAGTACTTGCCCCCAGCCGCCTGCCAGCTAGGATAGGGAAGTCGCACGCCCACCGACGGTACATCGCTGAAAATGGAGGACGGCGAGCACATATCGATGTGGGGCAAAGCGTCGCAAACGACGGCGCAGCCTTTGGTGTGGGATCGCCGGAACGGCTGACGTTTCCGTGTTTCCGGGTCGTCGATGTACTGCGAATCGGGCTGACAACAGTTTCGAGAGCACCCTGGTAAATGGTGTCCTTTTGATCCTCCGTCAGCACCTTCAGCTGCGGGGTTATAACGGTGGTTTTTCCTGGCTGCAGAATGGGGTTGACCTCCATTCTGAAGGGATCCGCTCCGCTTGGGGTGTCGATACAGGGGACAGAAGAGCTTATAAATCGTACAGCGTGTCGTCAACCGAAGGGGGACTGAGCCTCCGGCGCAGGTTCCTCAGACTTCGCTTTCCGCCGGCAAGGAATGGGTCTTCCTCTTCCAGCAGATCGCCCAACTCCTGGTCGATTTTGTCCGGGTCTTCGCCTGCTTCCATCCGTCGGATGGCTTCTTCCATGCCGCCACCCAATTGCAACCCGGTGGCATCGTAGAGTTTCCGCATCATGCCGGCCATCTGGCGCGGATCGTCTTCGCTCATCCCCTCGGCGTCCTGGGCCAGCTCCGACATGACCTGTTCCATCCGGCTCTCGTCGATATCCGGCATCCCGTCGGCGGCAGGCTCGGAGAGCCCCTTGGATATGGCGAAAGAAGAAACCTTACGCTCGATGCGGGGCTTGTGGCACTTGGGGCATGACGGGCGTTTGGTGGTGTTGACGCCCCGGGAGAAGAAATTGAAAATCCGGTGGCAATCGAGGCAGTAGAATTCATAGATCGGCATAGGCGAAACTCCAGCACATCAGTTTAAAAGATATGGCCCGGCGATTTCCAGCGTCAACTTTTAGGCAACCGCTGGAAGCCTGACGTTGGGAGTAATATAGTTCGGAATTGGGAAGGAGCGCGATGAAGAAAATCGTTCACTGGATCCTAGTGCTGTGCTGTCTTGCGGCGGCGGCGATGTCCGGTGCCGCCCAGGGAAGCCAGGCTTCCGCTGAATCACCCTACTTGATCGTTTTGGGCATTGCGCAGGATGGTGGGGTACCGCAGGCGGGTACGAAGCAACATAAGGCTTGGCAGGACCCGGACTTCAAGCGCCACGTGGTATGCCTGGGGATTGTTGATGAGGCGGGCTCCGAAAGGTGGATGATCGATGCCACACCGGACTTTCGCGAGCAGCTTCAAATGCTCGACCGGGCCGCACCGGTGGAGGCGAAGCCCGGTCTCAGAGGGATTTTTCTCAGCCATGCTCATATGGGACATTACACCGGCTTGATGCATCTGGGACATGAATCGATCGGTGCGGCCGGCGTCCCGATTTATGCCATGCCGAAGATGCTCGAATACCTCGGCAGCAACGGTCCTTGGAGCCAGTTGGTGCGTTACGAGAATATCGAGCTGCGGCCTCTCAAGGATCGTACGCCCGTCACTCTGAACTCCCGTATCACGGTAACGCCGTTGCTCGTGCCTCACCGACAGGAGTATTCCGAAGTGGTCGGCTTCCGCATCCAGGGGCCGAAGCGCTCGGTGCTCTTCATTCCCGACATCGATCGGTGGGAACAATGGGACGATCAAGGCACGCGCATCGAGGATGAGATCGCCAAAGTCGATGTGGCTTACCTCGATGGGACTTTCTATGCGAATGGGGAAATTCCCGGGCGGGATATGTCGGACTTTCCGCATCCTTTCATCACCCACAGCATGAAGCGGTTCGGGTCTCTTCCGGAAGCGGAGCGAAACAAAGTTCGGTTCCTTCATTTGAATCACACGAACCCGGCTTTGTGGCCGGACAGCGAGGCCTACCGGACGGTCATCGACAAGGGCTTTCGTCTGGCGAAAGAAGGAGAGCGGATCGAGCTCTGATTTAGGGAGGCAAGATGAGTTTGACGCGTGAGCAAGCCTGGCAACATCTTTGTGATTGGACCCAAACGGAGTCACTCCGCAAGCACGCGAGGGCGGTGGAGATCGTCATGCGCCAAGCGGCGCATAAGTATGGCGTGGGTGCCGAGGAGGAGGAGACGTGGGCCATCGCCGGGATGTTGCACGACGCCGACTACGAGCAATGGCCTGAAGAACATCCCAACCGCAGTGTCGCCTGGCTCCGCGAAAAGGGTGAAGAAGAGATCGCTCATGCGGTTTCGGCTCACTACACCAAGTGGAATGTGCCCTACAAAAGCCAGCTCGACAAGAGCCTGCTTGCCTGCGATGAGCTCACCGGATTCATCATTGCCGCTTGTCTGGTACGTCCCGAGGGAGTGACCACCCTTGCCCCCAAGAGCGTTAGAAAAAAGCTCAAAGACAAAGCCTTTGCCGCCAAAGTCGATCGGTACGAGATCAACGCCGGCGTGGAGCTACTGGGCGTCGAGCTGGCCGAGCACATCCAATTCATCATCGATGCGCTGAAGCCCCACGCGGAAGAGCTGGGAATCGGGCCCAAGGCATAGGTCTCAGCAGACGGGATCTGAAATGGCCAAAATTAAAGTGCTCCTGGTTTCGTTGACCTTCGGCGCCCTGCTCCTGGGTTGCCAAGAATCCATGCGCCCTGCTCGGCCCAACTTCATCTTCATCATGTCGGATGACCATGCGGAGCAAGCCATCAGCGCTTACGGTAGCAGGCTTATCGAAACTCCCAACATGGACCGTATCGCGCAGGAGGGCATTCGGTTCAACAACAGTTTCGTCACCAATTCCATCTGTGCCCCCAGTCGGGCCGTCTTGCTTACCGGCAAGTACAGCCATCTGAACGGCCTTCGAGACAACCGGGACGAGTTCGACGGCAGCCAGATGACGTTCCCAAAACTCCTGCAGAGCGCCGGCTATCAAACCGCCGTCGTAGGAAAATGGCACTTGAAGACCGAGCCCACCGGCTTTGACGACTGGAGGCTCGATTACCTGGATCGCCACGACTTGGCCGCGGACACTCTTGTGGTCTATACCTCGGATCAGGGCTTTTACCTGGGCGAGCACGGATGGTACGACAAGCGCTTCATGTATGAGGAATCTTTGGGCATGCCCCTGGTCATGCGCTACCCGGCTGAAGTTCCGGCAGGCCAGGTCTCTGAATCGATGGTGCTCAATCTGGATTTTGCGCCTACCCTCCTGGACTACGCCGGCGTTGAGATACCGAGCGAGATGCAGGGGAGGTCTTTCCGCTCCCTTGCGCTTGGCGATACCCCCTCCGAGTGGCGCGATGCCATGTACTACCACTACTACGAGTATCCCCACGGCTGGCACAAGGTCAAACGGCATTATGGCATCCGCACCGAGCGTTACAAGCTCATTCATTTCTATCAGGACATCGACGTTTGGGAGCTCTATGATCTGGCTGAGGATCCCCATGAGCTGGAGAACCTGTACGGTCGGCCAGGCTTTGAGCAGGTCCAGCAGGAGCTACATGAGCGTCTGGAGGCTCTGCAGGTAGAGCTCCAGGATGAAGAGCTATGACAACCGACTGGGAGGATAAGGTCGTCGTTGTTACCGGCGGAGCTGGGGGCATCGGAAAGGCCACATCCCGTCGCTTCCTGTCGGAATCTGCCACCGTTTTCGTGTCCGACATTGATAGCGAGGGGCTCACGGCTGCTGCAGAGGAGCTGAAGCGGATCGGCCCGACCGTGTATCCTCTCGAGGTCGACGTCACCCAAGTGGACGACTGCCGGCGCATGGTGGAAGCGGTGGTGGAGCAGGCCGGCAAGCTCGACGTGCTGGTCAACGCCGCCGGCGTCTGGGTCGAGGGTCCCACCGAGGAGATGACCGAGACCATGTGGGATCGCACCGTCGACGTCAACTTGAAGGGCCTCTTTTTCTGCTGCGTTGCTGCCATTCCGGAGCTCAAGAAAACGGAGGGTTGTATCGTCAACCTGAGCTCCGACGCAGGCGTTGTGGGCACGCCGGAAACGGCCATCTACACCGCTTCGAAGGGAGGCGTCAGCCTGCTAACAAAGTCGCTGGCAATGGAGCTCGCACCGCATGGCGTCCGGGTCAATGCCGTTTGTCCCGCCGACGTCATGACCCCCATGCTCGAGTACCAGGCGAGTGAGTATGGCGGTGGCGATCCCGACGGCTACTTGGCGCGACTGCTCGACAGCTATCCTCAAGGGGAGCGGGCGAGGTTCATCACTCCCGAGGAGGTAGCGGGGCTCATCTTCTATCTCGCATCGCCCTCGGCGGCGCCTATCACCGGCGCGTTGCTGAATATCGACTTCGGGACCACCGCCGGTTACGGGTAAGAACCGCAAGCCAAAATGCCGGAAGGTAAACCGTTCGTCCACCCGTACATTCCCAACGCGGTGCCGGCGACCCGCAAAGAGATGCTCGAATTCATCGGGCTGGAGACTGTCGAAGAGATTTACGCCGAGATCCCCGAGCGGCTACGCTTCAAAGGCCGACTGGACATACCTGAACCCATCCTGGCGGAAGCGGACGTCAAGCGGCACGTCAAGGAAATCCTCGACCGGAACCTGTCCTGTCAGGACTACCTCAACTTTTGCGGCGCCGGTTGTTGGCAGCATTACGTGCCTGCGGTCGTCGACGAAGTCATCAACCGCGCCGAGCTGCTGAGTGCCTACTGTGGCGGCAACTACTCCGACCACGGAAAGTTTCAGGCGCGCTTCGAGTTCAACAGTCAGCTTGGCGAACTGCTCGACCTCGACGGCGTTGCCAATCCCATATACGACTGGGGTGACGTTGCCGGGCGCTCGTTCCGGATGGCGAGCCGCATCAACGGCCGCAAGCGGGTGCTCCTCCCGCGCAACGTGAGCCCGATGCGACTGGCGGAGATTCGCAACCTCTGCCAGCCCGAGGTCATGCCAACCCACATCGATCTCGAGCTCGTCGACTACGACACCGCCACGGGGTGCATGAACCTCGAGGATCTGAAGTGCAAGATCTCCGACCGGATCGCCGCCGTTTATTACGAGAGTCCCGGCTACCTGGGTTTTATCGAATCCGGCGCCGCCGAGATCGTAAAGATTGCCCACCAGCAGGGTGCTCTCGTCATTGCCGGTGTCGACCCCATGACCCTGGGCGTCCTCACTCCTCCCGGTACGGTCGGCGCCGACATCGCTTGTGGTGACATACAGTCGCTGGGTATTCACATGCACGCCGGCGGCGGTTGTTCCGGCTTCATTGCTTTTCACGACGACGACCCGGCTTTCGCAAGCGAGTGCCCACTCGAGCTCTACACGCTGCTCGAGACCGAGGTGGCGGGCGAGTATGCGGTCGCCGAGGCAATCGGTGAACGCACTTCGTACGGATTGCGGGACCAGGGCAAGGACTGGGTCGGTACCGCTTCCGGCCTTTGGACCATCGCTGCCGCCGTTTACATGACGGTCATGGGGCCGCAGGGCTTCAGGGAGCTCGGTGAGACCTGCATTGCCCGCTCGCATTACGCGGCCAAACGGCTTGGCGAAATCCCGGGGGTTCGGATCCTGCTCTCACCGGCGTTTGTCAAAGAGTTCGTGGTGAGCTTCGACGGGGCCGGCAGAACTGTCGCTGAGATCAACAAAGCGCTGCTCGAAAGACGCATCTTCGGCGGCAAGGACCTTTCGGATGAATTCCCGGAGCTAGGCCAAAGCGCCCTTTTCTGTGTAACCGAGATCCACCGTCAGGGTGATATCGAAGCGCTGGTTGAGGCGATCGAGGAGGCCTTGGCGTGAGTGCCTTAGACCGCACAGCGAGCAAGCTCCAGAAAATGGCACGCTTTCGCCGCCATGGTGGTGTACTTCGCGATTACCACGCGCCCCGCTGGAACGAGCCCCTCATCATGGAGCAGACTGTGCCCGGCGAGCGTGGCATCTTCGTTCCGCAGGCGGAGCCCGAGGTCATCGCGGAGGTTGGTGACCCCTACGCCTACATCCCGGAAGCGTCGCGCCGTCAGGCTCTCCCGGCACTGCCCGAGATCTCTCAGCACCAGGCACTGCGTCACTACCTGCGTCTCTCGCAGGAGACACTCGGAATGGACCTCGGCAGCGACATCTCCGAGGGCACTTGCACGATGAAGTACAGCCCGAAGTTGCATGAGGAGATGGTGCGCTCACCGAAGGCCGCCGAGTTGCATCCCTGGCAAGACGAGAGCACCCTCCAGGGTTTGCTCGAGATCGTCTACCGCTGTGGCGAGTACCTGAAGGCGATTTCCGGAATGGATGCGGTGACCTTCCAGCCGGGAGGCGGCTCGCATGCGGTTTACACCAACGCCTGTGTGATGCGCGCTTACTTTGCCAGCCGCGGTGAGTTGCCGCAGCGTAACGAGGTGATTACCACCGTCTTCTCCCATCCCTGCGATGCCGCCACCCCCGCGGTGGCCGGATTCAAGGTCATCACCGTCATGCCCGACACCAACGGTTACCCCGACCTCGAAGCCGTCAAGGCGGCGGTCTCGGAGCGCACCGCTGGTGTGGTGATCACCAATCCAGAAGACACCGGTATCTACAACCCGCGCATCGACGAGTATGTGAAGATCGTGCACGACGCGGGCGGCCTTTGCTTTACCGACCAGGCCAACGCCAACGGTATTCTTGGCATCGCGCGTGCGCGTGACGCCGGCTTCGACGCCTGCCATTTCAATCTACACAAGACGTTCTCGAGCCCGCATGGTTGCGAGGGACCGGCAACCGGTGCTTATCTGGTTATGGAGGAGCTAGCCCGGTTCCTGCCTGTTCCGGTGGTCTCCTCCGACGGGGAAAAGTACCACCTCGACTACGATTGCCCGGCGTCGATCGGGAAAGTCCGTGGCTTCCTCGGCAACTGGATGAGTGTCATCCGTGCCTACGCCTGGATCCGCAGTTTGGGACCCGACGGTTTGCGCGAGGTGGCCGAGATCTCGGTGTTGAACAACAACTACCTCGACAAGCTCCTTTTAGCGATTCGCGGTGTCTCTCGGCCGTACGCTGAGGGGCACCGGCGCCTCGATCAAGTACGCTACAGCCTCGAGCGGCTCAAGGAGGACACCGGCGTCGGCACCGAGGAGGTGCGCGACCGCATGGTCGACTATGGTATCCAGAGCTACTGGATGAGTCACCACCCTTGGGTAGTGGCCGAGCCGTTCACCCCCGAGCCATGCGAGACCTATTCCAAGGCGGACCTCGACGAGTGGGCGGCGGTCTTGAAGAAAGTCTCGGATGAGGCCTATGAGAGCGCCGAGTTGGTGAAGTCGTCGCCGCACAAGCAGACCATCGGCAAGATGAAGCGACTGGAAGCGATGGAAGATCCCGGGCAGTGGGCTTTTACCTGGCGGGCGTATCAACGCAAGATCAAGGGAAGGACACCTACGTCATGAAGCTCGGGCGCATTTGCGCATGAACGAGATCAAGCGACTTGGGTTTATCGTCAACCCCTGGGCTGGTATTGGCGGCCGGGTGGGCCTCAAGGGTAGTGACGGCGCCGACATCCTGCGCAAGGCCATCGAGCTGGGTGCGAAGCAAGAGGCCCCGCACCGCGCACAACTGGCTCTTGCCCGTCTGGCAGCGGTGCGGGACCGCGTCGAGATTGTGACTTGCCCTGGCGAGATGGGTGCCGACGAGGCTCGTGCCAGCGGCTTCGAGCCGCACTTGATTGAAGGTATCGGAGCATCCGACGGCACCGAGGTCACAACCGCAGAAGACACCGAGAACGCGGCGCGTGCGATGGCCGCGATGGACGTCGACCTCTTGCTCTTTGCCGGTGGCGACGGCACCGCGCGCAACATCTATAACGCCGTCGGAATCAAACGTGCCGTTCTGGGTATCCCTGCCGGCGTCAAGATCCACTCCGCGGTTTACGCCAACACGCCTGCTCAAGCGGGCGACCTCGCCGCCCTGTATCTCGGGGGTGGGCGTGTGCGCCTGCGCGAAGTCGAAGTCATGGACATCGATGAAGAGGCTTTCCGGGCCAACCGCCTTTCGGCACGCCTTTACGGCTACCTGACCATCCCTTTCAAGCGAGAGCTCGTACAGAGTGCCAAGGCGGGCAGTCCGGCGGGAGATCTGGCCGTCATGCACGGCATCGCCGCGGAAATTGTCAACGCTATGCAGCCCGAGCGAGTCTACGTCATCGGGCCGGGAACGACAACGCGAGCTGTCATGGATGCTCTGAGCCTCGAGAACACACTTCTCGGCGTCGACGTCGTCCGTGGGAGCAAGCTCCTTGCGAGCGATGCCAACGAGGCACGGCTCGTGAGCCTTACTGAAGAGGCACCGGCAAACATCGTGGTCACCGCGATCGGTGGTCAGGGCCATATCTTCGGTCGCGGTAACCAGCAGATCAGCCCGCGGGTTATTCGTCAGGTGGGCAGGGAGAATATTCTGGTTGCGGCCGCCGGCAGCAAGCTGATCTCGTTGGAGGGGCGCCCGCTGCTGGTCGACACCGGCGACGAAGAGCTCGACTGCGAGCTCAGCGGTTACGTCAAAGTTATCACCGGACTCAACGAACGCATCGTCTACCGGGTGGCGGGCGCGGCCGCGCCGTAAACGACTGAGTCAATTCCGCATTTTTATAGCCTGCTGCCTCAAGCTTTGTAGAGAGATTGCCAATCCTTGCACCACGCCCGCATGCAAGGCATCCCGGCTAGATCGACTCAACCATAAACCCTCGTCGGACTCCCAATGGGCCAGATAGTTACCAATCTCGGTGTCGCTCGACGAACGGTAGGTGAATAGCAAGCTGACAAGTGACGAATTTTTCAGGGAGGCGCGCATCTGGGCTTGGGCCTTCTGAATGGCTTTATTCATCTCTTCTTCCGATATTCGGCGGTCGTGGGGTACCGTTTGATTGAACCCCTCGAAGACGGCACGGAGAATTTGCATCCGTAATTCGACCCGTGCCTCCGTCAGTCCGATCACTTCGTCCAATCGCTGTAGCTTCTCCAGGCGACGTGCCGGGGGCATCTCATCCAGCCCGTTCGCGTACCCCAAAAGAAGCCGGAGGCCTTCAGGGGTCTTTGCCGATCGCTCTAGTTCGATCATCCGGCGGGAGAGAGGGGAGCGCAACCAGGCCAGGGCGCTGTTCAGCCGGGTGTCTTCGGCCTGCTCAGAAAAGTCAGCGAGCACGGCCTCGTACACCTGCTTGGGTTGGCAATTACGCTCGAGAGCGCGCCGCAGCCTCTCGTCGACTTCCATCCTGTTTCCCAACATGAGCTGCTCCGCCTGTGCCATGCCCGCTGCCATCAAAGTGGGTAGTTGGTAAAGCAGGTTTTTCACAGCGGACGACTCGAGCAATTCTTGAACCTTCGTCGCCTTATCGATTGAAAGCGGTTCGTTTTTGGAAGATTCACCCGACCCGGTCGAAGCAAGCGAAACACCCGCTAGGTTTTTCTGACCGGTCACTTCAAGGTCCACGAGAATTAGAGAAACCGAGCGAACTTTTCCTTCTGTCGTCGTGAACACGACTAGATTGCTCTTGACCTCGTACGATTCGACTTCCAATTGGCTGCCGTTGCGGAAAACGATGACTTCCCCGAATGAAGACGAAGCCCAAAAAAACGCTAATATCGCCAAGGTAACCTTAGCCCGAGCAGGTATCATCCGGGTTTTCGAGAGCATCATTTTTCTGTTCCTTCGGGAGTCGGTGGAAGACCTAGAGAAGCGTTCACGAGGCCATATGCAAGGACGGCCCCCATCAGGAGGACGATGATCCACATTTGGGGCCGGGATGGATCGGGTAACTGAGTCACGGTTCCGTGGAGGGACGGTCCGTTCGGTGCAGAAGCAACCGGCTCGACGGCGGGTTCCGCACCGCCGACAAGTGTTACATCGATAGGGCTTCCTGCCTCGACATTGGATTGGCGCAATACGATGAAACGGCTTCGTCCCTCCGGGCTTAGATTCTCCCACCCGTCGGCTTTCAGCTCGACGTCTGAGGGTGTGATGAGGACCAGGATCTGAGAGAGCGCGTAATAAGCTTGCTCCTGTAATTGGTAGTTTCCAGATGGGTCTACCACATCATAAGCAATGATGACATCTGTTTTTCCCGGCTTGAAGGGGGTATGAGTTACATATCCCGAACCGTCGGGAAGTGGAGAAGCGGCTACGGTCACTGGTGCGTCACCAGGCGCAGAGACCAGGACCGAAGTACCGTGCGCGACCTCTCGTGGAATATGAAATCGGAAAGTGCCTTCGCTGTCGTAGAAAGTCTTTCTTGGCTCGCAAAGGTTTTCCACCACGTAGAGTTTTTCCACTCTCAACAGGCCGTTCTGCCGGCGGAGGAGATACCGAGCGCTTTTGACTTCGAGGCAGCTCCGATCCTGTGTAACGTCGTAAACCCGCAAAGAGGTTTCGACCTCGTTCCCAGAGCCGAAGTTGACAGCCTGGTTGTAGTTCACGCCGGCCGATGTCACCTGGAGAAGATAGGATCCCTCTCCCTCCAGCTCGATGTTCTCGAGAACGAAGCTACCTTGGACCTGGCTCGAACCGGCGATCGACTCCATACCGGCCGCTAGCTTGAAGAGCGTCACTTTCTCGGCCTCTCCAGGTCCCCCCGTCGTGCCGTTGACGAGGGTCGCCTCAAGACTACCTGTCCGGACTTGACCCCAAGCGTATGGAGCCGACAACAGAACCAGTGCCATGACAAATGTGCTTCTCATTTTTTCCCATCCGGGTGACAGGCGTAGCAGGCCGGGTTGTCGTAGACGTAGCCGCCCACAGTTTGGTGCTTCTCGTCCATCTTGGTTTTTTCGTGTTTATGACAACTGGTGCAGAAATACTGCCGGTAATTGCTCGACAAATGGCATTCGGAGCAATCCATATTGTGCGGCCCGCTGTTGATGGGGAAATTGTGGTTGAACACCGCCTGGGACCACGTGACGTGCGTGGGAAAATGACAGAGCTCACAGGTCGTCGGGAATCCGGCCGCCGCATGATTCGGGTTCCTGGCAGCATTGTAATCACTCGAATGACAGCCGTTGCAGTCCCGGGGTAGGTTGTAGCCCTGGCTATGGCAAACTTGGCAATCCAGGGTGTTGTGTGCTCCTTGGAGCGGAAAAGCCTGATCGTGGTCGAAGGTGGCACCGAGCCAGCCATTGGCCGAGGACCCGTGGCAGGTCTCACAGTCGGTTGAGAATCCAGCCTGCCCGTGGTCCGGACTGGTCGTCTGATCGTAGTCGGCGCGGTGGCAATCGACACAGTTGGTAGGTGTCCCGGTGTACCTACCGTTGGGATGGCACAAACTACAGTCGGCGGTTTGGTGTCTCCCATTGAGCTGCCACACCAAGCTGTGGTCGAAGCTCGCGCCCAGCCAACCATTGGCCGATGAACCATGACAGGAATCACAGTCGGTGGGGAAACCGGCCTGTTGGTGGTCCGGATTGGTCGTCTGGTCATAGTCGGCGCGGTGGCAATCGACACAGTTGGTTGGCGTTCCGGTGTACCTCCCGTTGGGATGACACAAGCTACAGTCGACGGTCTGGTGTTTCCCGTTGAGCTGCCACACCAAGCTATGGTCAAAGCTCGCGCCCAGCCAACTGTTGGCCGATGAACCATGACAGGAATCACAGTCGGTGGGGAAACCGGCCTGCTGGTGATCCGGATTGGTCGTTTGGTCGTAGTCGGAGCGGTGACAATCGACACAGCTAGTAGGCGTGCCGGTATACCTCCCGTTGGGATGGCACTGGCTGCAGTCGGCTACTTTGTGTTGTCCATTGAGTGGCCACACGATTCCATGGTCAAAGGTGGCGCCCAGCCAGGTGTTGGCCGATGTCCCATGACAGGATTCGCAGTCTATCGGGAAACCGGCCTGCTGATGGTTGGGGTTGGTTGTCCTGTCGTAGTCGGCACGGTGACAATCGACACAGTTGGTG
>SDBT01006678.1_pt1 | contig 19087 bp, 24 predicted proteins | sample 2277101 | NCBI WGS metagenome assembly SDBT01 (sample SAMN10404973, study PRJNA504765) | marine sediment metagenome | isolation source: marine sediment core GS10_PC15, 103 cmbsf | place: Arctic Ocean: Southern Knipovich Ridge | collected 2010 | reverse complement strand
TTTACCAATAAGTTTTCCGGCTGGTTTTAATAATGTGCCACCAAGAGTTTCTGTAAAGTATTCAACGAAAACATTGCCAAACCCTTTAGTAAAAGCCATTACCGGTTTTTCTTTGGCCTCTTCTACCATACTTATCCCTTTATCAGTAACCGCTATGTGGTCATTAAGTCTTCTCTGTCCATAGGCAGCAAGGTATCTATGAGGCATTACTGTTGTCCGAGCTAAACCAACTGCCGCTTCCCTGGCCAGAACAGCAGCACCTTTCTTTGCAAGACCTAAAGCTCCTTTCTTCACAACTTTTTCGGCTGTTTCTGCGGCTATCTTTATCCCTACCTTAGCAGCTAGTTTTCTCGCGCCAAGTCTTACTCCGGTTCTGGTAGCTGTAGCGAGTCCTCCGGTAAGATACATTTCGGCAGCAAAGGCAGGAATATTAGCAGTGATTCTATAAACATTGGCTCCCCAGGTTAAACCTCTAGTCTCTGCTTCCTCTTGTCTTAGCATCCAGTCTGATAGTTTTTGCTGATCTGCTTTAAGACTTGCATCATCTGGATAATCATTTTTCTTCAGTCTTCCTGTAAGAAGAACTAACCCTGCGGTATCGATAATATCACCATAATATAAATCTTTACCTTTGCTTTCTTTAGCGTATTCCCACCAACCAATCTTGCCTTGATTCTCCCAATCGGCTCTTTGCTCTGGGGAAGAAACAAAAAATCTTCTTTCTGGCAAAACAACATCACTGGTATATGTCGGCAAAGCTACTGTGCCTTCCTGAGCAGTCTCTTCAAAGGGAACTAAACCGCTCTCTGGTTCTTTTACTTTAGGCTCTAGCAATTCTAATGGCATTATTTCATTATATAGATTCTACCGTTAATATTAACCTTGGTTCCCTTTGGTAAATTAGCAGCATTCCCTTCCTCTATTGATTTGAATGTCTGGATACCTTCTGTCTCTAAAATAGTATCATTCACATTCAAAATTTCATTCCTAGATGTCTTTTGTTGTTTATCTGTTTCTTCTTCGCTAATTTCTTTAGCCCTTTCATCAGTAGCATTCTCTTCCTGGCTTCTCTTAAGAGTATTAGATATAATTTTTTCTGAGTCTGGAAAGCTTGATCCAAACAAATGGTTTATAAGACCACTCCAAAAACCATTCTTTTCGCCTCTTCCTAATTCCTCGGCTTTCTTCTTTGCACCATAGACTAAACTAGCCAATCTATCTCTTGAAATATTAGGGTTGTCTAAAGCGTTGATTAAAAAGTTAGTAACTTGTTTAGGGGTTCCTGATTTAAACATATCTTTTGTAGCCTCTAGGAAAGGCAGACTACTTTCTTTCTCAAGAGTTACGCTCCCTTTTAGAGCTGAGTTTTTCATAGCCTCGGCAAGTTTAAAATCCTCTCCAAACATACCTCGTATAAAATTAGGAGAGTCTTTAAGATTTATCTCTCCTGACGCTATTTTTTCAATAATATCTAATCTATCGGCTATCAGTTTATCATTCTTAACTCTCTTTATATAAGCTTGATCTGTTTTAATCATTGACTGAGTGCTTTTGATAAGACTAACTCGTTTATCTGGGGCTAAACTAGGATATGCGCCTTTCTTTCCTAATTCTAATTGCTCTAAAGCGTGTTCGGGTCTTTTGAAAATATCCCATTCAGCCTGTTCTTCATCTAAACTTTCTATTGATTCAGCGTGTTGTTTTCTTCCTTCTACCGGACTAAGGATATTATCGTCTACTCTTCTTGCGAATATAGTTTCTAGTTCATTTTTGGCATCTTGTTTTTCTATTGGTGAAATTGCTGAAAAATACCTTTCCTTAGTTATAGCCACTTCCTCGGCCATTAAATCGCTATCACGGGCTACAAACCTCTTTCTTCCACTAGCCATCATATTATGGAAAGAGTATGCAGATTTTAATTCAAAATCCTGCGAGAAAGCTGCTTTGGCCTGTGGACTTTTTATATTATTTAATATAGATTCCTTTGCTTCTGATATTCTTCTACTATACTTTGATTCAAAGTCATTAAACTCATTATCTTCAGAAGCTTCTAATTCTATCTCAGATAAAGCTTTAAACCCTTCAACTTTACCAGTAGCAAACTCTTGGTCTGCTTTAACCTTTCTTATATTCTCAGCAATGCCTTGAATTGTTACTCCGAGTTCACTTAAAGCTCTTGCCTCTCCGGTATTACTACCAGCAGGTATGCGGAAGCCCGGGCCTATCCTTGTAAGGCTTCTTCTTTGTATTCCTATTTGGCTATCATGTGTTGGAATTTTAGGCATGGTTCTCCTTTTATACGGTTACCCCAGCTCTAGCACTTGGAAGTACTGCTTTCTTCTTAAATAACCCTGCAAATCCTTCTGAAGCACCAATAGTTGCCGCTCCGGTTAAAAGTGTAGAACCTGCTCTTAAAAATGATACTGTTTTGTGTGTTTTTGCTAGAGTCCTTCTAAAACTTGCTTCAGCCGCTAATTGAGCTTGTTGGGTTTCTTTTCCAAATCTAATAGTTTCTCTTCCAGTTTCAAGATTAAACTGAACAGCAGCAACATCTAACTCAAACTGTGCTGCGGTGTCAGCTTGAACTTCTAAAGGTGAACCTACATCTAATCTTACACCTGACTTTGCGAATATTGCTCTTTGAGTTCCGGCAGTCTTTCCTTTGGCTCTAAGGATTCTTGATTGCTCTAATTCCGCCTGTGCTGTTAATGTCTTTTGTTCAAAACTGGCTGACTCTCCTATCGCTCTGCTTTGGGCTTCGGCTACATTAGCATTATATTTTTCATTTGCAGCTAGTTGTTGCCCTTCTTTTATAACACTAATAGTTTTTAGTGCTACTGTTACTCCTAGTATAACTGCTACCATAGTTAGACTCCTTTACTGTAAACAGATACAGACACTTGGCTAGTCTTAGTAAATCCTAAATGCCTGACAAGCGAGTTAGCCTGTAAGATATTATCCTGACATTCTACGATTAAACTTTTTATTTCGTATTTTTTAGTCAGTCTATCCAGGTGTTCTAGTATTTCTTTGAATATACTTTTTTTATACTTCTCACCGCCTTTATTTAAAAATAGAAAACAACCGCCCACCCCAGGCCATAGAGGATATACGCCGGCGATGGCTATAACCTTATCATCAACTAACCCGATATAAGACCTGCCCATCTTAGAATAAAACTCTATTATAGGCAAAACCTGTTCCCCGGAAAGTTCTTTTTCTACTCCGGTATAAATCCAGTCTTTAAGCAACTCTCTATTAAAAGGAACAACTTTTAAATCATTTGACATTATACCCCCAGTATGGTAAATTAAAACCAGTTGCCGATAGTGCGTTTTTTTTATGTCTATAATCAAAGGCACTAAGTAGGAGCGAAAACACATAACGTGCTTTCGGCAACTCTCTGAACAGTGCCTTTATTTTTAGGAGGTTAGTATGCCAACAGGAGTTTATGAACGAAAACACCATTCTGACGAAACAAAGAAAAAGATAAGTTTGTCTCTTCAAGGACATGAAGTTTCTCAACAAACTAGAGATAAAATTAGTAAGAATAATGCAAAGATTTGGCTTGGCAAGAAACGACCCGGGCTTAAACATTGTGGGCAATTCAAAAAAGGTATTGTGCCTTGGAGCAAAGGAAAAAAACTTCCGCAATTTTCTGGCAAGAATAGTAGTAATTGGAAAGGTGGGAAAACAATTACTAGTATCGGTTATGTTTTGGTTAGAAAGCCTAATCATCCTTTTTGCAATCCCAATGGATATATCTTTGAACATCGTCTTGTGATGGAGAAACATATCGGAAGATACCTTAAACCTTTTGAAGTAGTCCACCATATCAACAAAATAAAAACTGATAATAGACTTGAAAATCTTAAACTTTTTGCTAATCATAGTAAACATTGTAAATTTAAAAAACCTACCCGTCGGAGACTTCCACATAAATAACTATTGATATAATATTAAGAGGGAACGGCCCTTCCTGGGTTACAACCACATATCCATTCCTATCCCATAAGCTCGGCATTAAAACTTTCTGATCGCATCTAAGTACTTCTATCGTATTGCTTGAAGTATCTCCTACTTCTCTAAAATCAAACGAGTCTTGTATATCTTCGTTCCCTGCTTTCATTTGAAGGCTTCTATGAACCCTTACAAATACTTCTTTGATTCGTTTTAATTTACTCTGGGCTGTTCCTAAGTTTGACCCAGCCTCAAGGCGCATAAGTTTTAAATAGGGAGTGAACCTTAACCCTGCGTGTATCTCACCGGCCCCCGGGCTTGGGATTGCTATTGCTCCACCTGCTGTGACTACTGCGGTAATAGCCGTATCTCCATCAAGAAAAGCATCAACAGTCTCCCCAACAAGATGACCTAACCCCGAAACCGAGGTAACACACTTCCTAACTTCCCCACCGGAAATATAGGCGGTATATCCTGACATATCAATAGGCACATCATCTATATCATTTAATTCAAAAGTATCATCACTAACATTAGCTACTGTGAATTTTTGTCGGTTGACTTCGGTTGTTCCTATAACCCCTCGGATGATAACAACATCGTCATTTGAAAAACCATGTCCGGTAACGGTAATAACTCCCGGATTTGCTTGTGTAAGAGCAGTAACAGGCTTAGGGACATCTAAACTAAGTCCAGAATCAACATAGAAAGCATCTTCTTGCTCACTTCCATAATCAAAAGGTTTTAAATATTCTACATAACGGGCAGTAGAGCCATCGATAGTCCTTTTTACTATTATCCAAATTTGGTCATCCCCTCCATCACCGGGGATTACTCCTACGCTTTCAACAACCGCATCCCCTCCATCAAAAGAACCACCTACAATATGTCTTGTCCAAGCTAAGACCTCTTGGCCTGACTCACGAGTAAGACAAGCAAGCTGCCCGTCAGAACGGACACACCATAAAATATTATACGGTGATTGCTGATAAGCCATAGATATAATGCCTTCACCTGTTATATGTTCAGCTAGAATAGTTACATTATTAGCACTTTCGGAACGCCTACCCTCGCTGTCTACAAAAATCTTTCCAATAAATTCTCTTACAATCTTTAAATTCTTCTGAACATACAAAATAAAGTTACTTATTTTTCTAGGTATTACTCCGGATGAGCCTTAGGTAGTTTCACGTTTGACAACTACGTTAGTAGGAGTTAAAGGAAGACCCTCTGAGCCAGAACTCATGCCAAAGACTCCGCCAAGAGTTCCCAAGCTTAAAACTTCTCCCGAAGAAAGCCATCTAATAGCATTAACTTGTTCTGAACCTATAACATAAACCAGAGCGTCATCGCTATCAGCGCCTGTGGTCATATCCTCGTAATCTCCTGACACCGAACCCCAAACCTTTTGAGGGTTATTATTGGTATTAGCTAAGAATAATCTTTGTTCATGAATGCTTACGCAAGAAGGGCAATCATCTGAACCATCCGCGCCAAAAGGATCTCCGGTTGCTGTAGGATGAGCAGCACCCTGGTCTGCGGTATAAGTTCCATTAGTTAAAACCTCACCGAGAGTGTAATCTCCATCCCTGTTTTTTACTCTAAAATGAGTCGTATCTGTTATTGAAACAATGACACAAGTCGCACCGCTTGTATTTCCGGTTATCGTATCTCCAACTTCCCAAGCAGTTCCAGCAGCTACATCAAGAGTTAATAGTTCAGGAGCATAATTATTTATTGAAAAAGTTATCACAGCAGCGAAATAAGGAGAAGTTTCTGGGGTAAAATTAGCAGTATGACGAGCAATACCTTTTGAAGCCCTAAACTCATCTATCCGACCATCTAAAAAATTCGTAAGTGTCGTACCTACTCCAATTATCACATCTTCCCCAGCTAAATCTATATCAGAACTGTCTGTTACTGTTGTGCCACGTTGAATGCCGTCAATAAATACCCTTAAGTTTGTTCCACTTCTCGAAATTTCTAAATGGTGCTGTGTATTTACAGACGGAGTCCACCCTACACCTACTTTTAAAGTATCATCAATAATAACTTGAATCGTACTAGTGCTTAATCGGAATTTTATCGCGACACCAGCCCAAGTTTGACCATTACCCCAATCAAAGAAATTTTGTGTTCCCGCCACACTATCGAATCTTACCCAAAAATCAATAGTGAAATCTCCAGTTCCAAAATCAAAGTCGCTTGAATAATTGACAGTTAGATAATCACTATTTCCATCAAATAAGCCGGAAGCTCCATTGAATTTATACTGAGAGGTATCTATCTGCGCCGTTCCTGACCGAGTAACAGTCTTACCTATCTCATCGGTAAAAGTAGCTGATCCGTCTACTCCATCACAATGAAGCATTAACTTAGTAAAAGAATCCCAACTAGGCGTCCCTCTTGTAAGCTTGCGAGTTTTATATGAAGGGTGAGTAATCCACATCGTGTCAGCATCTTGAGCAAACTGCAAAGTAGCTAAATCAGATTCTAAATAGGGTGTAGATATTTCTAAAGCACTACCGCTAGACAATATTTGTCCATTGTTGGCATAGAACCTACAATATCTATCCCCAAACTCAATCTGATAGGCTTGAGTAGTAGAAAATTGGAAAGGCACTAGGATAGCTTTTTTAGTAGAATCTTTAGTCGAAGCTACATAAACACTTCCAGGTCGTCTTATAAGCCCACCATAGGGTAATGTAACAAGGTTCTCTAGGGTTTTTGCGCCGTTGTAATATCGAGCAATATCGACACGTCCATCTAATTGGGGACTAAGTTCGCCACTCGTAAAGTTGGACACCATGTAAGTTGCTCTCATCCTCTAGCATCCTCCCAGCTTTTCTCGTCAATTGATTGGCTACTTCCTTCCTGGGCATCGAAAGCCTTAGCCTCACTTCTCTTAGTCCTATATAATTCATAAGCCTTAGTTGCCAGAGCCGGACTATTAGAAGTTGGTATAGTCATCTCAGCAGCTAGTTTTTGAGCAAAGAGCATAATAAACCCTGAAGAGAATAGAGTCGTATCAGTTATCTTAGCGATGTATTTAATCTTAGCTTCGGCCTCATTGGTTTCAAGCCTTCCTTCTTCAATTATAAATCTAACTGTATTTGATTCTAATTTTATTACTCTTAGATAATCGTCAGGTAAAGCGAAAGTATTAGCGAATCCAAACTCATTTATCACCGCGTCTACTCCCGGTGCAGTATAGGCAGTGTCAGGATCGGAGGTAGAATATACATATAGAACATTACTCTCCCAGAACCAATACTTATCAGCAGTTAAGGCAGCTATGGAGGATTGCTCCGTTCCTAGATTACCATTAAATTTCACATCTGCCGGTTCAGTAGTTAAAGCTGCTTGCCATACATTAGCAGTCCCCTCGGCTGTCCAAGTAGTTATCAATCCCCCTATCTCGGTTAACTCAGCCTTCTTAACAGCGAAATTCCAAGGGTGGGAAACTAAAACCTCCTCAAGAACCGAATCATATATATCATTGACTATTCTTGCTTGTTCAGGAGAGTCGGCTGTTAATTGAACTTGAGTTAATCTTTCCGCACCTAATAGGCGTAGAGCTTTATTTACTATTTGAATCTTAGTAAATGACATTATTATCCTCCTTTGAATCAATCCTTATACAAAACAACGCCAATAAGACAATGAATGTAGAAGCCACCGAACTATATCTAATCAAACTTTGCCCGCTCATATTAACCAACACAATTACAATCGGGGTAGCTAGACAGACAATCAATTTGTCTTTACCTCTACCTAATGACTTAAACTTCTTGAAAAGACCAAAGAAGAACATTGCTACGCATACAACGATTGGGAAGCCTAGTTCTTGAGCCGTATGTAGCCAATCATTCTGAGGCCGTTGGACTTCTCTGTTTCCGATTTTGTCCACTAACTTATCAGATGTTATTTCTCTAGTATAGCTTCTATATCCCCAACCAAGATAAGGCTTCTTTAATGCTAAGTTAAGCGTTGATTTCCACACCTCGGGCCGAGCATAGTATTTGGTTTTGATATACTTAAAATTAAAGACACTCAACAGGGCTACCGCGATAATGATTAAGACTATATATATCCTCTTTTTATATTGCCAACTCATAAAGCACGCCCCTACGGTTAAGGCTATTAGCGAGGAAATTGACTTAGATAACAAAAGAGTAAACAAGGGGATTATAGAAAGCAACGGATGAATGAAAAACATTATAGGAAAGCTCATCGCTGAATACTGGCCTAGTTGCGAAGCCAGACCTATAAAACCGCAATACTTCGTATCATACCCGGTCTGAAGCCACATAAAATCGTAATTTATAAACTGAGCGAAAACCAAGATAAAGTTTAAGATACATACACAAACTATTGGCGTAAAGTATTGCTTGATATTCTCGGTGTAAACATAGACCACATAGAAAAGAAGAACGCCGGCTAATACATAAATAAACCCTGCGAAGTTCATCCAGAAATTAAACCACTCGCCATCCCCTATGTCGTTACCGATAAATGCCCTGATGAGGGCTAAAAGAAGAAAGGCACTAATCCAAACATTTGAAAACTCACGCTTGGGAGTTAAACCGAGGCTTATCCCGAAGAGAGCAAACGAGCCGGTAACGAAGAATAATCCCCTTGCCATACTTAACTGATAATCTCTGAAGAAGAATATCGGCGATAGAAAGAGGAATATCTTTAGAGCTAGATTGAAAACCTTTTGTCTTTCCATAAGGCAAGGCTAGGGGTTTTTAGCCCCCAGCCCATTATCTCCTTATTTTCTACTCTGTAGGTTCAGGCCCGTAAAATATAATCCCTATACCGGTTGTTATCTGCACACTAACACCACTACTGCAATATATCGGTTTTTTAAACCAGTTCGTTTGAGACTCATACTGAGTTGCTTCTCCGATTTCGTCAATTATTAGGCTCAAGTCATTATCCCCTGCAGCATAAGTAGCAGCGTTGTAGACCGCCATCCAAGAACTAGAAGCATCAGCGTAGATTCTAGTGCCATACACCCAAGTTCCAGCAGGTAGTTTAAGATCAGTAGCACTCTCAATAGCCCCGGTTGACCTTATCCCAAACCTTGCCTGAGCTGATGCTGGTGAGCTAATAAACATACTTACTACTAATACCAGCACAATGCTTAGTAGTATTTTGTTAAACTTTAACATTCTAAATCCTCCTCTTGTTTTACTCTTGTGAATAAATTACATCGATTTTGATTGATCCACTTGCTGCTGCCCCTGCGACTGTAATAATTATCTGACGATCAGTAGACGTTGAACCTGGAGTTGTCTCATCGACCTCATACTGTCTTCCACCGATTGCGTTTAAGCGAGTAATCTTGTTGGCAGTATTCATAGCTGTTGCAGAAATGTATCTTGCAGCACTTTCATAATCTCCAACTGCTAAAGTTACACTCCCACCCAAGGCATCGGCCATAAGCACAACCTCGTGAACTTTAGCTCCTATTGGCAGAAAATCATTTACCTCGATGATATCCCCAACCTGAGCTGCTGCTAATTCAATGCTGTCTGACATTATCCTTAACTTACCTTTCTGAAGTCCCCCTGCAATAATGTTAGAACCTACTGGGGTGTCAGCAAGCGTTCTATTTACTCCTTTTAAAAGTGACATCTCTTTTCCTCCTTTTATTTATCTTGTATTAGGCTTCGTCGCACTTAATTTCTACTACTTTATCTTCGTCAACTCTTGAAGCCCCTACACTGATTGAAGCAAAAACCTGAATTGACAAATTCTTATCTTTACGTCTATCAACGTCAGTCATGATGTCTTTAGCTATTGCAAGTCCTAGGCCATTCTTCGCCCAGCAGATAACTCTACGGTAGTCATCTGAATCGGTTTCAAGCAAGGTGTTAGAAATAGGGATGAACGTGAAACCCATGAACGCAAATGGTAATCTTGCGCCAGCTACTAGAGCTTTTACTGTGTTGAAATCGGCACTAATGAACTCATCGATTTTAAGCATGTCTTGAATCTGCTTAGAACCTAGAGCAACGTATCTTGGCTCGTCAGGGTCAACATCGTTGGCATCAAGAATCTCTTTAGCTGCTAAAAGTTTAGCAAGTGTCATACCAGCAGCTCCAACTGGAACTACATTTCCACCCGGGAAGCTAACTGAATTTCCACCCTCTTTACCGGTGATAGCTGTTGAGAAAGCCTTTTCGATAACCTCGCTGTCCATGGCCCGGCCTAAAGCGAAAGCAGCGTTGACTACATACTCAGAAGTAGGATCTGCAAGCATTTTCAGCTTGTCAGCTCTGTCAATTAAATCAGCCCAATCGTAGTCAACCATTGAGATTTTACGTCTGGCCCATTTAGTATTAACCAAAGGTGTATCTCCGTTCCGGGAAGTCCTTTTTACTGCTGATGTTTTACCGATCTGATCTATGTAGGTATCTTCACCCACAACATCGGTTTTTAACCTTACTGAACCTCTTAGGCGTGAACCCTTCTGTTGAGATAAAATCTCGACATTTTTATCAAACTGCTTTACTAAGGCAGTATCAATTCCATTATCTAAAGTAGGCATTACTAACCTCCTAAATTGAAAGCGACCATAAGATACAAAGAACCTGGTGCATTACTGCGTGTCCGCTTTCACGGGGCTAGTATGCTTCAAACTTGTGGGGTTTGAAGATTACTTCAAAGTGTCCCGAAACACTTATAAATAAAAGGGGGAAAATCCGTGTCCTTCTATTTATTTCCCATCGTCAATCTTGTCAAGGTATCTACCCTTGCTACAGCTTCTTTATGTTGAGGATGAGCGTCATCATAAAGTGGGCCTTTCAAATCACCCTGTATTTTATTCAACTCACTCTGAGCTTCACTAGGTGTCATCTCCAGAGTCTTAGGCTTACCGACTAATTGGTCTTCACTAAGTATCTTGCCTATACTAGCAAACATTTTAATTAGTGGTAGGTTGTTTCCTGCTCCTTCTTCAAGCAAAGATTTAACATTGTCATCACCATAAGTTGATATGACTTTCTGTGCTAAGTCAATAGTCTGGTTATATGCAGCTCCGGTCTCTTTGCGGAGTTCTGTCTCAGCTGCTTTCCCGGCTGCTAGTTTATCCTCACCGAACTTATTGAAAGCTGTGGCCTGGGTCTCGATAAACCATTTATACAAAGCATTAACCTGAGCCGGCAATAGTCTACTCTCGTGAGCTACCTTTTTGAAATCAGTAACTAAAGCCTCATCCAATGGCAGGTCTTTAGGAATATCTAAATCAGTCGGCAGTTTATACCCATCAACGCTATCAGGCATCCCAAGACGTTTAGCGATAATAGTATGCGTCTCATTATCGTTAGCATCTATGGGGACAGGTAGTTTCTCCCTTCCTAAGAACTTCTGAGCGTCTACTAATGCTCTGTGGGCATCTGCCGGTTCTTTATATTTGGCTAGGGTAACATCGGCTTTAATATCATCGGGCAAACCTTCTTGCCAAGTCTTAGTACCTTCTCCTCCGCCTCCGCCACCTTCGCCTTCAGCGAAATATTTGGGCTTGAAGTGTCCTAATGGGTTCAAGGTGTCCAGTAAATTAAACATATAATCATTCTCCTTCTTTTATCAGTTCGTATAATCTCTTGACATCCATATCCATTATATTCTTGATATGGACATCTACCACAAATCTAGTTCCCTCGTTGAACTCAGTCCTTCCTTTATCCGGTGAGTAAGTAGTCTTGTTTGAGAAACATACTGCTTTCAAATCCTTCAAAACTCTCTTACCGGCTAGCGTGCTGAATACAGAAACATAATCAAATTTCTTTTGCTTGATTTCCTCTATCTGCCTCTCAGCCTCACCTGTTAATTTCTTACTTCTCACTTACACCTCCTTTTGCCATTTCTTCTGCCTTTAATACTTCTTGCGCTCCCTTACCACCAGCGTTTGCCATTTCTATTGCTTGGGTAATCTGTTCTTGCTCTGCTCTAGCAGCTCTTATTTGTTTTACTTCGTCATCGCTTCTTAATACATCTGATACGAAGTTTATCTCGGCGAATCTATCAATTATCTTATCTGAATCAATCTTATCCACTACCGAAGGGGTTATCTCTGCCATAGACTGAACAGCCACTACTAGACCGGAGAGTGATCTTGCTTCGCTGGCTTTCTGTGCCTTGGCTAATGGGGATATATAGTTTATCTTAAAGTTCTCTCTTGCGAGTATTTCCGGTGGAGGAGATATTATCCCCTTACGGACAAGAATGTTAAATGTTCTGGTAATCAGCGGGTCAAGCTTCTCGTGCATTAAACGACCTAACATCGGGCCGAGAATAAGCATTATCTCATTGATTCTCTCGATTATCTCAGTAGCAGTCCTTATCTTATCGGGCAAATTCGCGAGCATTAGAAATAAGTCTACAAAAAAAGCTTTCTTAATTACGTCTCTACGTTGATTCTCCATCTCCAAAGATAGCCCTATCTCTCTATTTAATTGTAAGGTCTCAACCTTATCGTCTGGTGAGCCGGAGAGTTTATAGTTAATCGCCTTAGCTGTGGTCTTGAAAGGTAGTAAATAGCCGTCATGAGGTAGTATTGTCGGAGGATGTAAGGTCTTTTGAGCTGCTTCTAGTATATCCTTACTCATCTCATTAACCATTCTTATATCTGCAAGGCCCATTGAAGCCGGGCTATAGGCATATTCGCTGTCAGATACTTTATAACTCCTTCCTATAAAGTAAGGGAACTCCATATATCCGCCTTCACTTAGTATCTTCTTAGTCTTAGGCTCTATGTATATTGAACCAAAAGGCATATTCCTTGCGTCTTTTTTCCTAACATCTCTATCTTCGCGAGGCAATACTATATGCAAGAATACTACCTTTTCCTCAACCTTGCCTGCTTCCATTAAATCCTTTACTTTCTGCCCGGCATTATCGCCCCATCTTTGAAACGCTTGCCTGGCGGTATATGTGAACTCACGATAAACAGTATCTATTCTCCCTCTGTGATTAGCTAGGAAGTAAATCTCTTTCACCGGCCGGGAAGCAAATGTTATAGCGTCAATCGGGTCTTCCTCTTCGTAAAGGGTAGAGTTGCCAAATATCGCGAAGTTAATGTAATCCTCACCCATAGCCTCGTTGAAGTTTGAGTCGTTAAAGTAATCAAAGATAGTGTCCTCTGATAGTTTAAGCCAATCCTTGACTTCCTTATTCTTCATTAACTCTTTGTTCTTTAGTCCTAGTGAGAACCACAACGTAGCCGGGTTGGTGAGATAGGTTTGTAAACCAGCAGCAAATATCTGAGCTGACTGAATGGCAGTAGAGTCATAGTTATTAGGTCTTAGTCTTGTCCCTGGTGATCTTGTCTCGGTTATAATAGCCTTCTGAGGCAAGCAGTAGTTAGCCAGGTCTTGCCAGTGATTTTCCCAATTATGCCTGTTGTCCTTTATTGTCTCTAACCTTTTGACTAAAGCTTCTATTGATATACTCATTTACTGTCCTAATAGGCTTTTGCGCTCGCTCTGAACCGGTTCTAATATTCCTCTAGGTGAGGTCAGTATAGTCCCTCGCCTTCTGCCCTTGGTTATTTTCTTCTTCTCTTCTTCGACTACCTTATCTACTTCTTTAGGTTTAGTAGGTGGAGGTGTTATTGTCTTAGGTGGTGTAACAACTCTTATTTCTGGTGTGCTTGGGCGTCCAAATAAAAAGCTCATGTTATTTATTACCTCCTTACATCATTACCGGGGCCGTTTCAGTTTCCCGCGGTAGATTCTTTAGATAACTAGAAGACTTTGTTTTACCGATTAAGCTTACAGCCATTATTATAGCATCAGCTTTATTAGGTGATTTTACACCTTTAGTCCTCATCTTCTCTTTACTGATTAGACCTTTCCTTTGGTAATTATCAAAAGTATATTGTATGCCTAAAAACTCTTCAATGGTTTCTTCGTCAGTTATTCTTAGAAACCCTTTTCTTAACAAGTCTTTTACTTTATAGGCGTTGACTGTTCTTGGGTTGATGTAAAATCTATTCTTTTTATATCCTATTGGTGGATTACGAAAGCCTACAAAGTTGTTCGCTCCCATTCCTTTAGTGAATGTGTCCAAAGGCCCGGCTCCGATACCATCTTCGTATATAATAGAACTAGATACTTTCTGTTCAGCAACTATTGATGATATTCTACCGGTTGTGTAATTAAGGTCTTTCTTTCCCCATTGCTCTAAGTGGACTAATTCCCAATTAAATAAAGACTGTTGCTGGATTATGGCTCCTACGCACTTATCATCTCCATATCGGGCTATGTCAAACCCGGCTATTCTAAAGCCATATCCTTCTTGTAAATCGCATTTTTCTACCTTAAAGTCTTCTCTTGAGAATACAGCGTCTTCTGATTGACTCAATGGATAGCCTAGCCAGATATGGTTATAATCTTCTTCACTAATCAACCTGCACTCTTGGGCTTCTTTCTTTAATGCGTCTGTGCAGAAGGGGTTTTCGTTGTAGTTAATATGAATATGAAGACAATCATCTCTCTTTGCGAACTTACTGAATACAGGATCAGCACGAATGTGCCTGTTCATTGTAAAGAATATCTTAGCTTTGTCTTTTCTTATGGTAGGGATTAAAACGTCTAGGGTTTGCTTAGTGATGGCTTGGGCTTCATCTATCCAGAACAATGTTACTCCTTCAATCCCTTGTATGGAAAACCTACCTTGCTCTCTGAATCCCCGAAAATTTATTTCAGACTTGGTAATGTTAGAAATTATCTTTGTGGCTTGTATAGTAAACCCAAGATGATATTGGTGAATCAAATCCACCATAAGTGAATAAACTGACTCAGATATAGAGTTCTGTACTTCTCGTCCACATATTACACGAACATTATGTTTTTCAGTAAGATATAGAAATAATCGTGCGACTGATTGAGATTTACCTCCTCCCCTTCCACCTTCTATTAAGAAATAGCGATAATTATCCAACTCTGTTGTAATTGGCTCTAGCTTATCTGGGATGTCTAGAATTTTAGGAAGTACAAGGCTACTCATGATATTTCAAATACTCCAATGCTTTCTTAACCATATCAATGTCATCATTCCATTTACCCAAGCTAGTATTACAGTCAAAACACAATAGCCCTCTTATTTTCCCTGTCTTGTGGCAATGGTCAATTGCTAATCGTCTGTTTAGCTCCTTCTGGCCTTTGCCACAGATAGCACAGCAGCCGTCCTGATTACTAAACATCTCGTAATATTGCTCTACTGTGATATTAAATGAAATCTTGATTTCTCTTTTCCAGCCAGATCGCTCTCTGTTTTCTCTTTCCCATTCTCGCCGATATTTATTGTATTTTGATTTATTTTTTGACACCCATTGTTTTGTTTGTTTTCTTACCGCATCTTTATTCTTTAGATACCATTTATGCTGTGCCTTTTTCATCATCTTTTTACATTCTGGGCGAGTACGTTTCTTCTTATCGTTTTCTCTACGCTTTTCTTTACTCTTATATGGCATTAGAGTTTATCTCCTATATCAAACTCTAAGGGCTTACCATCCTTGGTTATAGTCCCCATCATAGTTATAGTGTTAGTCTGTTCTACCTCTGTCTTATCGCGCCAGCCCATATTCTTTAAAGCAAATATCACTCCAGTTACATTGTTTCCTTGGAGCATAGCTTCATAGTTTGCTTCAATAAAATACCTAGCCCTTTTTATAATGGTCGAAAATTCATCGCTTCGTTTACAATAATCATAAAATGATGTTCTACTTTTGAATCCTAGAGAATAACCTAGACCGCCTACTGTCAATACAGGGAGTACCTTTTCTGTTCCGCCAGCACAACTTACGACTCTTGTATTGATAGGCTTCTTGAAATACTTGTCTACCTCGGATTGGAGTTCTCCTGGAGTTTCAAAGTGAGGTGGTCGTCCTATTTTATTTTTATTTTCTTCGCTCATAAGCCCTTATATCTCTTTTAGTAATAGAACAAACCGACTATGAAGGTTGAAGAGTGCCACCTTTCAATGCAGCAAGCTTTTGACTCACGGCTTCCACCGTCCTGCTTCGCCGGTTTTTTGTGTATTCACTAGGCATTACATCTTGCCCTCCTTGCACTTATAGTATACCACAAGTGGAGATATATAATTAAGTAAGTTTTGGGGTAAGTTAAAAAATAAAGGGTAGGCTTGTTAAATTATTTTCTTTGAAAGGCTGTTTTTTAAGTGAGGATTTTTACAAAAGGTTGGGCGGCAACCCTTTTATGCTCCGCGTAGAAACACCAACGCCAATATATGTGGTAGAAACACCAACGCCAATAAAAATACAACCGCTATAAACACCAAACATCCTATAATAATTGGTGGCAGTTGGTCTTCGGGAAGCTCATATTTAGTATGACTTATTTTACTCAGCCAGTCAAAGAACAACTTAACAGCGAGGATAAGACATAAGAAGAATATGACCGCTAGGGCAATAGGGTACATTATTTTAGGCAACTCTCACCTCCCACTTTAGGTTTAATCTCCTCGGCCTTAACACCACCAAACTCAGTTAGTTGTTTCCAAAACTGAGCGATAGTCCCTTTCTTACCCTTAGTCCCCTTAGCTGTGATTTTGAAGTATTTAGTTTCTTTCATTTTAACTCCGTTATGAGTGCTTGGGCTGCAATAACAACAGTCCCATCATTCCTTGGAGATATGTTTAATGCAATTATTTTTTGCACATTTTCCACCGTCAGCTTTTTCCTGATTGCTAAATACTTATTTACAGTTCCTTCAGCCCTTTTGGCATAACTCTTTTCTTTTATTATTTCTTCCTTGAGAGATTGGAGTTCAAATAATTCTTTATCCTGTTGTTTTACAGCAATACGAAGAGTTTTAATTTCTTCATTATCATCCTTCTCCAACTCCTTTATCCTTAACAAGGCTTTAGTTTTAAGATTGATTTCTTCTTCTATAACTTTATTAGCTGCTTTATTGGCTTGTTTAGTGACTTGGAGTTCTTTCTCAAGTTTTTCTCGTAAAGCTCTTTCCATTCGAGAGTCAAACTGGTATTGTTCCAGAATTTTCGCTCTTTTACTTAACTCCTCTATCCTCGCCTTAGCCTTTGCTAGTATGGGGGTGGATATGTCGTGGCAATCATTTGCTCCGTGCCTATACCCCTTCCAAAACTCAGTTAATCCTTCTTCTTTCGGGCCAAGTTTTATTCCCAATTCTTCTCTTGCACTCTCAACAGCAATCTTGTATTCCAACAACTTTTCAACTACTTCGACAGCTTTAGAGTGCATTTCATTATAACTATGAGCACTTTTTAAATATAGCAAAGCACCATAAGTATTACATTCTTTCTTCTTTCCAAGCAACCCCTCAATCGTTTCTTTGTTGGTCATTGATTACTCCTTTGATTCATTATGTCTCATACACTCAACCCAAGCTACGCAAACAGCAGCTATTTGTATTAACTCATATTCCAAATTATCTAAACACGCCTGCTTTAAATATTTTGGTTTACCAGTTGGTATCATCTCACAAAGAGCCTTTCCAGCCTCTCCAAACTCTTCTGACAAAATAGCAAGCCATTTATAATTATCATGATTTTGTTTACCCCACTTAGCATCCTGTTTTATTCTTTCCATCGAAACACAACCTAATGGGCTATGTTCTCTTAATGTTTTATCAGGCATCCTTCCACCTCCACCTTTTCAATTATTATTTCACCCTTCCATTTTTATCGTTTCTTTTCATCTTACCTCCTCATTTCTTCCTCCAACACCATTCCACATTTAGCCAAAACTTTAAATATTTTTGTATATAATGTCGTCCCATATTTTTTAACTGTATATTGTTCAGCAGATTCTTTATCATAAGCAAAGATTAAAACTATCGAAGGATAATTTGAATATCGTATGACTTTATATAGATTGAGCTTTCTCACCTTGTTATTGTCTTGTAGGGAATATTAGGATATAGTGCTATAAACAATTTCCTCTTAAGAACCCATACCGGAGTAGCAAATCCTTTAAACTCCTGAATTTCAATACTACCGTCATTATTCTCAACTTCAAAATCAACTCTATGGCCAGTAACTTTCTTTCCGTTGACAATTAAATCGTAGAGTATCTGTATTCGATAATCTTTTATCTCCCCGGCTTTCTTAAGTAAACCTAAATTATCACAATGTTGAGACTCACCTATGCTATCGTGCTTATGATCTTGATGGCATATTTGATTAGTCGCATTATACTTATTGCTCTTAACCTTGAACATTCCTTTTAATGGCTTTAATCTACTTCTCTTCATCTTCCACCCCAATGTTTATTTTCCATCTTGGTCATCCGGTCCTCAAGAGTTATCTTGTTGTCTATTATTCTAACTATTCCGTTCTGGTAATTTAGTAAGGTATTATTGACATCTGCTACTCCCTGGTTAAAGTTTCCCTCAAGCTCTGCCAAATCTCTGTCTATCTGGGTAATACTTCTTCCGCTACTAGCACTGTGCCTAAACCCCAACCTAAATGCCATACCAGCTAACATAACTAAACCAAAACCAATTACTAATATCATAAATCCAATAAATATCCTCTCACACCATATCAAAATTTTTATATCTTCCATTTCAATCCCTCCTAAATAAAACTACCAACCCTAATATTATCAACCCAAGCGTAAGGCCGGACAACCAGAAGAAGACAAAGGTGTCTTTTTCAAAAACTACCTCGCAAGCTACTACTGTCCTTTTAGCCCATTCGACTTCAAAGATAATAACGAAAGCTGTTATTGCTATCACAACACTAAATCCTACTGTGGTAAGTATTGCGTTCTTTGTTTTTTTACTTAACATTTTTCTTCTTCTTATACTCCTCTTCCCATTCTCCGAACCCTTCTTTAGAAAGTTTCTTAAAGATACCCATAGCTGACATTTTAAACCTTTTGGCTATCGTGTCCCAACAAAGAATATGAACAATTATTTGCCCTATTATTGACCATTCTTTTTGGGTAAAGGTGTCTACTTTTTGGCACCTAATTACTTCTTGGAAAAATTCGTGGGAATTTAGATACCCTTTAGCGTCCCGAAGGTTAGCGTCCCGAAGGTCAGCGTCCTGAAGGTTAGCGCCCTGAAGGTAAGCGTCCCGAAGGTTAGCGTCCCGAAGGTTAGCGTCC
>SDBT01006677.1_pt1 | contig 19088 bp, 20 predicted proteins | sample 2277101 | NCBI WGS metagenome assembly SDBT01 (sample SAMN10404973, study PRJNA504765) | marine sediment metagenome | isolation source: marine sediment core GS10_PC15, 103 cmbsf | place: Arctic Ocean: Southern Knipovich Ridge | collected 2010 | reverse complement strand
AGCTAAATATCCCTACAGAGTTTGCTGCTGATAAGGTTGTTTTACCGACAGCCAGGGATGTGGTTGATACTGCTGTCAATCACACAGATATAAACAATGCCAGGGTCTACGCTAACAAGAAATCAACAAGTGACATGTCAAAGGAAAATGCTGAGATGCTCAGGAAGTTCGCATTAGGTCTAATCCACAGAACTAATGTAGAAGCCCAAATAGCTCCTGGGCACGTAGGGGCAAAGCATTACTGGATACATGGTCTAGCTGTTTATAAAACCGTATGGGATGCCGATAGGTGGCTGGATAAACCTGAATGGAAAGAGGGGGAATCCGAGGATGCTTATAACGAGAGATTGGATAAGTGGAGGGCTACCAGTCATTTATCCCTACCGATAGTAATTCAAGCGATAAATCCTGCCAATATTATGCCCGACCCATATACTGGTGGTAATTTATATGTTTTTGAGATACATACAAGGTCGTTATTTGACACAAGGATACAGTGGCCGAATTGGACTAATCCACTTGGTAAGACCGAGGAAGAACCCATTGAGTATATTTCTTGGTGGAACAATCAATATAGATGTGAAATGATTGATGGCGAACCAATTAAGAAGGTTGGCGGTGGAGTCTGGAAACATAAATATGGTTTTATCCCATATACCTTAATAGAGTCTGGATTAGGTAATTTATCAAAAGATGCCAAACCCGAAGATAGATATGTCGGTCTTTTGAGGATGATATTTGACCTTCTGGTTTCTGAATCCACTAATTATACACTTAATGATATTCTAATGAAGCGGGAGACAATGAAGGGGGGATATATTACAGGTGGTGATGCCAATGATATGTCCGAGGTTAAGCAAGCTTACGGTAAGTATTGGCCAGTAGGAAACAAGGATGTGGAGTTTCACGACTGGGATGTAAAGATGCCCCCGCAATCCTCAATGGCTCATTTAGGGATTACACACGATTATATTAGTGGACACGCAGCTCCTAGAGCAGTTAGGGGATTATCTGAGACAGGTGTTCGCTCTGGTGCTGATAGACGTTTAATTATGACAGAGGCAGCGGCTATCTACAGATACGCTACTCCTGCCTTTGCTCACGGATGGGCTAATATCTTAACTAAGTGTGCGATGTTAGTTAAGAATGTTATACCTGGCGACTTTGACATCTGGGCAAGAACCCCGACTGATGAGTTTGATGTTCCTGTTAAGAAGAATAAGTTTAGAGAACCCTTCAACTTCTATGTAGAATTTGCCCCCATATCAGAAGAGGATGAATATAGAAGGCACGATGACCTTGAAAGGTTAGTTACATCGGGGATTGTAACTAAGAGTTGGGCGAGAAAGCAGATGTCTAATGTGGATGGTGTGGCAATGGATAAAGAGGAAGAGAAGGAAAGATTAAAACTTTCCCCTGCCTATAATCAAATTAAAGACCAATATCTAGCCTTAAGGATGAATGAGGTATTAGGCGTAGTTCCCCAAGTTCCGCCAGGACAGGAAGGTGTGGTGCCAGGAACTCCACAAGGCGAAGCTGGCAGAAGGATGGTGCCAGGAATACCGAATAGGGCACAACCAGGTTCGGCAGGAGCATTGCAAAATCAAATGGCTCAAATGAGAAGCCCGACCGCAACGACCCAACAAGGGCAAGGTGGCGGAGGTCAAAGATAATGCCTAAAGAACAGACATTTACTGAAATAGTAGATGAACTTATTGCTGAAGATAAGGAAATTATTGATAAGTTCTTGGAAGAAGAGTTAAAACCAATGGTAGATTATAACAAGGCTCAGGAGAGGAAACTCTTTGAGAAATCATATAAGGAAGTTTTAGAACTAGAGGAGGTTTAATATGGCAAGTCAAATAGAGTCCTGGCGAGATTATCAGAAGGCTGGTGGGATAATGGGCTTTACTGCCTATCGAGATAAGTGGCGTAGAACTGGGGAAGAACCCCGAGTTGAAGCCCAAGTAAGTGAACGCACTAAGAGGATTTTAGGTGAAAAATTACCAGAACAATACCCAGAATATGCAGCTTGGGTTGGTGCTCAACCCCCTACTGCAGAAGAAAAAATAGCTCCATATTTTGTGGAACGTGCGGAAATTGAGGAGGCTGAAAAGGCTGAAGCAGCATTACCTCAACCCGCAGTAAGATGGGATGTTGAGATAGATGAGGATACTGGCTATCGGGTTCAAGTTGGTTATGATGCAGATGGTAATGTAGTTTCTTATGAACCGATAGGAGCTCCGCCCACTGAACCAACGAGATATGGTGCTCCTGATGATGCACCAACAGACCCCTTTGGCAGAACTGCTACTTGGAATGAACGATTAGGAAGTTGGGATTACCCTCCCGAGTGGGGGCAACCTGAGGCTGGATGGGTTTCACCCTTTGAGGAGGAAGAGGCAGCAAGGAGGGCACAAGAAGCACAGCAACGTATTACTATAGAGCAACAGCAAGCTCAACAGCAAGGAGAATACTATGCTTGGCAACAGGAAGAGGCTCGCAGGCAGTATGGTGCTCAATTAGCCGCTCAACCGCAAAGTTGGTTACAATATGCTGCTTATACAGGGGAACAACCAGCCATTCAACCCTGGATGCAACCCTTAATGCCTCAACAGTATGCGGAATTAGGAGCAGGTGCAGCAATTCCAGGATGGCAAGCACCACAAGCAGGACAAATGGGTGGAGCACCTGCGCAAGGTATGGCTGGACTACCAGAATTAACAAGACCATCAAGGCAATATCAAGCTAGGATGGGACCAACTGCCACGCAACAATACCTGGGTTATAGACAAGCTAGAACTGGGGTGAGACCCGAAGAGGAACAATGGAGACTATGGTCAGGCGCACCTCCAGGTGGTCAATATCAGGGATTGAGATATACAAGGTAGGAGGAATAATGGATATTACGGGTATTGTGGGGATTTTAGAGGAAGATTTACCAGATTGCCAAATAAAGACTTGCCGTAGGAATTTTGCCCTAGATGGCGAGGAACCATATTGGGGAAATAGTTTTTATGTTTTTCATGGTGAGGCTGGTATAGAAACACACATTTCTGATATTCTTAGGTTGAAATTGAATGAAAGTGCCGTGCATTCTGTGGCTAGGGTCTTGCACAGCTCTTTTGATTTGAAGGATTAAGATATACGAGGTAGTGAATGCCAGATTTAGCAGAAACTATTAGGGGTATGAGTCCTGCTGCTCTTAGAATTTATAAACAGCAGTTACCCTTGAGACTCAAAACAATGAGTCCACAAGCACAGACTACTATTCTGTCCCGTCTTCAAGGTATTCCTGAATTAACTGATGTTCTGGGTGCTAGACCGACAGAACCTGTTGCACAACCAACTACTGCTCAAGTTGCACCACAAGAGCCTCAGAGAGAATATAAGCCATGGGAGATACCCGAAGAGTTGCCATTTTGGCAGAAGGGTTTAGCAGCATTATTTATGCCTTTTACTTTAGCTCACGAATATGCCATTAAACCCTTAGCAGCAACAGTTCACTCTGCTTGGACACCAGAGATTGAAGACACGGAGGGTATGGGGTGGTTAGAAAGAGAGAAGGCTGAGTATGAGGCTTGGGAAGCACCTTGGGGTGTTAAATTCTGGACAGAGACCTTACCCTGGTTTGCTATCCCTGGTATAGGAACTGCTACTGGTGCTGGGCGTGGCATAGCAGGAATGATGGCTAGGGTGGCTCCAAGGCTTGGCAGAGCTGCTCCGTTAATTAAGGGTGCTGCCAAAGTTTTAGAGTATTCACCCTATGGTTTAATGGAGAAAGCTCCCACTGCTGCTTTACGAATGGCTGGTAAGGGTGTTGGTAGAGTCGCTGGTAGGGTTACAAGGAAAGCTATGCCTGACCTACAAGATATTGGTGTAGCCATAGAAACAGCTGTTAAGCCTGATAAATTACGACAACTAGCTAATATAAAAGGATTTAGACATTTGGCTAAGTACATCGGTGGTGAATCGGCAATCGCCAATAAACCAGCAGAACTAGCGGTTACGGGACAAAGGATATTAAGAGCCGAAGCAGCCCTAAAAGCAACGGGTGTTATGGCTCCGCTTAATGCTTTAGGAACTTCAGCTAGGGTTTTTGGATTAGATGACTTGCAGAGGATTACATCGGGACAGTTAAAGGGTTTATCTTTGGATGATGTAATGAGAACTCCCAGGCAATACTGGGGGAAGATGACCAAACCACAGCAAGATTGGGCTACTAGATTGATGTCCATTGAAGATGATGTAGCTCCATTCTTAGAACGACACAATATAAAGATTAACAAGAAAATATGGAATGAAGGTGAAAGATGGTCTAGCCGTTCTGTGGTTGGAAAGGTTAACCCCGAAGGCGAATTGGCCGAGTATGCCTTTGTTACCGCTGGCGGTAGACCTGGTATTAAGCCTGGATTTATGAAAACCCGTGTCTTTGCCACAATGGAGGAAGCGCAAAAACAAGGTTTTAGATATTTACCCAAAGAAGAAGCAGTAGCTCTAAATGTTCAAAAAGCGTATAACCGAGTAGCCGACCAGCAAATGTCTGATTGGTTATTGGCAAGAGTTCCGTGGAGAACCACGGCTACACCAGCAGAGGTGAGAATAGCATCTAGCCTAGCTTCTGTTAAGTTAAGGCAGGCAAATCACCTGAAGGTAGTTATCAATCGTGCCCTACGTGGCGAAGAGTTGCCTACGCAAACTATTAGGTCAATAGAGAGAAACTTCCCAGAAATCAATGTTAGAGCATCGCTTGGTAAAAGAGATTTACTAACCGTTCTAAGGGGGAAAGCTAACGACTTCATTGCTGAAAGGCAAGGGATTGCTAGGGCGGCTAAATTAGTCTCTAAACAAGCACGGGAGAAGGCAATAAGACCTGCTTACGAAGAAGCGATGCTACCCCAAGTCCCAGTTTTTATGGGAAAGGTATTCACGGGGGCTGAGGCCACAGAAACAGTAAGATTTCTAAGGCAGGCATTTACCCCATCATTTAACAGGGCATTAGGGGCAGTAAATAAAGCCAACTCTGTGGGTAGGGTTATGGCACTAGCGGGTGATGTGAGTCCCTTTGGTATTCAGTTAATATTCTTAGCGGGTTCCCACCCTAAAATCTACGGGAAGTCAATGGGTGCTTTTGTCAGGGCAATGGTTGACCCTGATTATCTTTCTAAGTTTTATGCCAACCACCAAGGCACATTACTAAAAAGCAGGGGGTTAATGTTGTCTCGTGGTGCTGGTGGGTTAGAATTAACCCAAGCTTATGCCAGGGGTGGATTATTAACATTTGGTCCCCTAAAACCAATCGGTAAATTATTAGCCCCATTCCAAAGAGGATATGAGGCGGCATTAGATACAGCGGGTATTTTGTTAAGGGAGAGTTACGAACACCTATGCACAACTCCAGCCAGAACTGCTGCCGTTGAAGCCTTTGTCAATGAATTTAGAGGTTTGTTATCTACTGCAAGGATTGGATTAAGTTCGGGACAGCGACAGTTAGAAGCTGTTGCTATACTTGCCCCTCAATACAATAGGGCTATAGGTGCATTGTTAAAAGATGTGGCTAGTGGTGGTTTAAGAGGGCAATTAGCTAGAGATAATATGGCTAAAGGAACTATGGCTATAATGGCAATGACTGTTGCTGTTTCAATGGCTATGGGGGAAAGCCCCGATGAAATAGCAGACCACCTTAACCCGACTAATCCCAATTTTTTAACTTGGGATATAGCAGGGCAGAGAATAGGGCCAGGTTCTAAGGTTAGAAGCCTTTTGTATATGCTAGGAAAGACAATCAGAAATCCCGAAGATGCTGCCTATAATGCAGGTAGATTTTTGAGGGGTAACTTTTCCCCTGTGCTTGGTACATCAATGGACTTGATAACGGGCAAAGATTATGCTGGTGACCCAACAAGGGATGGCTTATTGAGTTTAACTAAAACAGTTGTTGGCGAGAATATGTTACCTATCTGGGTGCAGAGTGTTGTATTTGAGGGTGGCGATTTACCAGGTAGATTAACAAGGGGTATGTCAGAGTTTGTTGGTGGTAGGGCTTATCCTTTAGGTGCTTATGGTGAGATGAGGGCATTGCAGGATAAGTTGGCCCAAGAGCAGCATGGGATGCCTTGGGCTGATTTAACTACAGTAAAGGGACCTGGCAAAGTAGCTCAGATGAGAATTGAAAGGGAATCCCCTGAGTTACAGGAGTTAATAACCAAGGCTGCCGAAGAGTCTGGTAAATGGGCTAGGGGGGATGGTGTGCTCTGGAATGATTACAATAAACGAGTTGACCAAGTGCAGGATAGTATTCAGCAAGCTGTCGGATTGGCAGCTAATGAATTTGATGCTACTGGTGATGGGGGAAACTTCAGGGAGAAAGTCAACGAGATTTACACTGCCCAAAGGATGATGTTTGAAGACTTAAAGAACGACCCTCAATTCTCGGCTATTAAAGAGTTCTTTGAGCAACCATTGGACGAATCCTTGCAAGGCAAGATGAACCCCCACGACTTAGCCTATAAGGAATTTAACAACCTGATGTATGGTCCTGATATGGTGGATGAATATGGGAACTATCGCTTTGATGAGGCTGATGTAAGAAGGCAATCTTTTATTGCTAAATACGGAACTGAATCCCTTAATTACATAGAAGAACTATTAGACATAAGGCGACAAGACGAACCTCCAGCGATGCAGGCTTTAAGGGAGGCTAGGGTTACTTTAAGGCCTTATTGGGATATAGAAAATCGCATCTGGGCACAATACTCGCCACAGATGAAGCAAATAGCATTACAGATAATGATTCTGGAAAGAACTGACCCGAAGGCAGCCAAGCAACTTCAAATGCGTTATCCGCAAGTATTATACGCTAGAAGGCAGATAGCTCTATTGAGAAAACAAATGAAAGCCAGAATTCCACAGATGGCTGAGGCTTTAAGATTATTCTATAGTTAAGGAGGGTAAAATGATTGAAACAACTATAAGCGAGGTAGATGGCGTTATATTCCTCAAGAACATCAAGATACTAGAACCTGATGATACTATTGGCGGTATGGGTGTTCACTATATACCTGACAGGATTGCGATGAGGGATGCTGAATTTATGCGTGCCATTAAAGCTATGGGGCTTAAAAGGGTGGGACGGAATGTAGCTATTCGTGGCGGTTCGGATTTCTATGCCCAATTCCCTGTGCCCTATATTGGCATTAAGACGGTTCAGATATTGTTAAGGGTATATTGGAATACTATTTATTGGCTTTATAGTAACGCCCGCTTCTTTAAGGAGATACCGCCCAGCGAGTGTTTTTCGTGGAGATATTTCACGCCCTATGTTTGGTATAAAAAGTTAAGGAGGTAGATATGCCATATTCAGTTTATAAGCGTGGTGAGAAGTGGGTTGTTATAAATACAGAAACGAAAGATGTAAAAGGAACTCACGATAGCAAAGTTAAGGCTATAAGGCAAATAAATCTACTGCGTGGTGTAGAACACGGGTGGGAGCCAACAGGTAAGAAGGCACAGAAATGATAGATTCTAATGGAAACCTCCGATGTGATGGGTATGGGTGTAATAAGAAATTGGGTATGCACCTTCAGGGTCGTGTGGAAATCCCATGCCCTAGATGCAAGCGTTTTAATATCTTTGATACGGATAAATCAAAGTATTATACCCTGCAACATGATATAATCAATAAGACTTATAAATCCCATAAATTATTGGACTTGACAAAGAATGAATAGTGTGGTATGCTTATAAGTTAGTAGTTTAATAATTGAATAATTAGAGCTCCAAGAAGCCACTTTTATGTGCGCACAGACGCCATGAGAGTGGCTTTTTTTATTTACTATACCACCCATTGTGGTGCCGATATAGTAAAACACAAGATATAGGAGGATTAACTAATGGCGGACGACCAAGATAAAAGCGTTCAAACCGATACTGCTTCACCCGAAAGTGGAACGGTATCACCAGACACGGGAACACAGTCTCAGGATACTGGGACTCAAACTCAGCCTTCAGTAGAAGAGCAAATAGCCAAAGCAATGGGGGAGCAAACTGAGATTATAACAAGGAAAATCCAGAGTGCTGGGGACAAGGCTGTAGCTCGAATAACTAGGGAGGCTGATAGTACGGCTAAGATGACTGAGGATGCAATAGCAGCCTTAGATGCTACTACAGGTGAAGAATCTGAAGGAGCAAAGCCAAAGAGACAAGACCAATACCGTAGCCAACTAGATGCGAGGCGACAACAAGAGGCAGCAGTTAAGAAAACTGTAGATACCTTCGAATCCAATATCCGCCAGCACATTACAGATTTAGGCATTGACCCCGATGACAAAGGAATAGAGTGGGGTGATAGTGGTGACTTAAATCTAGTGGAAAGGCAGGGTAAGATTCTGACCTCAGTAGGCAAGATTCAAAAGGAGAATGCTAAGTTGGCAGAAGGAAAAGCGGAGCAAAAGTTTAAGGATTTAGAGGTTGGACTTCGCAAGGATTTAGGTCTTGATACAGTAGACACTACTACATCTGCGGGTGTAGCGAGTGGTTCAGATGCCAACTTTATGGGTAAATTTGGTTCTGGTGATTTACCTGTAACGAAGGCAAATGAAGAGAGATACAACAAAATTAAATCACAATACAAGTAAGGAGTAAATAAATGGCAGGAAGTGGATGGACAACTACCTCTGCACTTGCTGATAGTTTGGATGATGTCCGTTCTTCAGCGAGAATAGTCAGAGAAAAGGAAGGGGTTGTGCCCAACCTTGTTACTAAGGAAACTCTAGGTGAGGGTATCGGTCTGTCTTGGCAGGAAATCAAGTATGACCAGCTAGTTGCTCAAGCAGTGACTGAGACTACGGAGCTAGATAATCCACAAATGATAGCTGATAGTTTAATATCTATCACGCCTACCGTTGTTGGACTTGAAACTTTTATCACTGATAGAGTTCAGAAGCGGATAAGCAAGAAAGGCTATGCAAGGATGGGGGTATTAGGGCAGAACGCAATACAGAGGAAAAAGGATGAGGATGGTCTGGTTCTGTTTGCAAGTGCAACTGGAACTGCTGACCCTGGAGCTGGCAATACTTTGGCAAGTGGCTACATAGCTGCTGCAGCTTCAAACATTACTGGCAATACAACTGAGCCTGGAAACCCTCCAATCCGATGCGTCTTACACCCATTCCAGATTAAAGACCTCTATGACGAACTGGTAGCTGGTATAGGAACTTATGCGTTAATGGAAGGGCCTTCAGCCAGGGTTTTCTCTCAAGGATTTATGCTACCTGTAGCTGGTGCTGAGATTTATCCTGATGGCAACATTGAGATAGATTCCAGCAATGATGCTAAGGGTGGTGTATTTGCTCAGGAGGGAATCATATTGGTTCAGGGTAGAGCACCACGGGTTATTGACGTAAGGAACGAGAAACGAGGCGGGGGCGGATACCATGTTTATCATTATGATGAATATGCTTATGGAATCCGTTTAAGCAACTGGGTCTATTTAATGGAATCAGATGCAACTGCACCAACTTCGTAAACTTGATGAACGCCCCCTAAAATCAGAAAGGGAGGGATGAAGACCCTTGGGGGTATGGTGGTCTTTGTCAAAAAATCAGATTATCGGGGGCTGAAGACTCCCGACAAAGAGGAGAAACAAAATGGCGAACATGGGTTCACAGGGAATACTAAAACACATAGATGACCCATCTGTTACGATTCTGAATACTAGTGAAGCGGCTGGTAAAACTTGGGTTTCTTATGCTTCTACTGCCACTGCTTTTACAAAAGCTGTAGCCGCAGGCAAGGGCTTGCACTATGCTGGTCTTACAGGTGGTAGCAGTGGTGACTATCTTGAGTGGTGTGGTCAACTCTTGCAATTCGCAGGGCAAGAGGGACATTCGGCAATGGAAATCATGATACAGTTTAGTGCCGTTAGTTCTCTAGCTTTTAACTTTGGTTTCAATGATGACATGCTTGAGACTTCAACCACTCTACCTGTGGAAATCGGTACTGTTACTTGGACAGTCAATGCTGACACCTTCTTGGGCTTTGTCTATGATACAGGCGCAACCAATGATGAGTTACATTGTTATTGGGCAAACGGTGGTACTGCTGGAATGACCGATGCGGATAGTAGTGTTGACGGGCAAACTGTAAGAATGAAGGGTATGGCACCAACAGCTGCCAAATGGCTTTATCTAAAGGTCGAAATGCAGGATAGGGGTTCAGGCAAGGGTGTTCGAGCAACCTTCTTGGCAGTTGACCATCTAGGTAGAAGTATGGAGAAGGTTTTTAATACTTCAGTATCTAGGTCTACTGCTCTGGGTTACAGTTATATGGTTGAGAGTCGGGGGGCTGCGATTACCACCTATATGAAATACCCTAACTGGGAACAAACGATACCAAATATGTAAGGAGAGGTGATATGGCAAATATAGGTTCGAAAGGGATTCTAAGGCACATTGATGACCCGACTATCACAATACTCTCCGATACTGCTGGTGCTGGTAAAACGTGGATAACTGATTCAGATGGCAGTGATGTTGACTTTGCAAGGGCTGTCGCTGTAGGCAAGGGCTTGCATTATGTGGGTACTCTAAGTGCAAATGACAACCAGATGCTTGAGCTTTGTAGCAACAACCTAATCTTTGCTGTTCAGGAAGGTCATTGTGAGGTTGAGGCTCTAGTACAATTTAGTGCTGTTAGCGAACTGGCTTTCAACTTTGGCTTTAATGATGAGGTCTTGGAGACGGGCAGTACCAGTTTACCAATGGAAATCTCTACCTCTGATGTTATCTCAGCTAACTCAGCATCATTCATTGGTTTTGTCTACGATATAGATGGAACTAGCGATTACTTGGTTTGTTCTTGGGTAGATGATAGCACCATACAGCAAACTGATGCTGATGGCAGGGTCAGTGGAGAGTTAATTAAGATGCATGGTATGGCTCCGACAAGTGCCAAATGGCTTTACGTAAAAGTAGAGTTAGATGACAGGGGTTCGGGTAGCGGTGCTAGGGCGACATTCCTAGCGGTAGACCATAATGGTAGGAGTATGGAGAAAGTCTTTAATACCACACTAGATAGGGATGTCCCTCTGTGTTACTACTTTGGTATTGAGAATCGTGGTTCCACAGGAATGACTGTATATACCAAGCACAATAATTGGGCACAAACAATCCCTAATATGTAATTAAGAAGGCTTTAGGGGTGAGCCTGAAATCACCCCACTAAAATCAACTGCGAATGTATTTTCGCTTTTAGGAGAAGAAATGGGTAAAAATATACCTGGATTAAAAAGGGGTTTTCACTGGGACCCAACTACAGAAGGTCTGGGCATCTATGTAGATGGAGTCCAAGTTGTTGACTACACTGCCCAAAAGGGTAGGACTTATTATGTAAACAATATCACGGGAAGTTCTACTGGAAATGGCTTGTCATGGGGTGATGCTATGGATGAGCCAAGCACTGCTATCACGGCATCGGCTGCGAATCGAGCAACTCATGCTACTAATGACACTTACATCCTAGACAACATCATCTTACAGGGAACGGCAACGGCTTATGTAGGTATTGTTACACTACCAAGTTACTGTAGGTTTATAGGAATTGGTGCTAACCCTTATGGGAATGGTACTGGAATCCCTAGACTTGGTGCTGACGCATACACAACGGCAGTGGCTGGCGGGATGACTGGTGCAGCTGATTCTACTGGAGAGGTTAGGGGAATGTATCTCAGTGGCATACAGTGGCAGTCACCTGGTACAGTTGATTGCTTCCAGGTCAGATATATATTCCGTTCCACTATTGAGGACTGTGCGTTTTTTACGTCTGGTACTGCCAGTGCTCAGCCTACTGCTGGCATTGATATAACTACTGCTGCTGGTGGTTTAATAGTACGAGACTGTGCTATAGGGGCAGGTAATGCTAGCACAGTTGATAGGGCAGTGTCTGGGTTTAATATTGGAGGAAGTTTTACAAACTCTCTTGTGGAAGATTGTTCCATATTAGGAAGTGCTAGGGGAGTACTTGTAGCAAGTGGTACATCAGGACAAGGCTCTGTTTTCAGACGTTGTATGATAGGCGATGTTGGTATGGGTGCTTGTCAGGTGGGAATTGCCGATACTGCTACTGTAGGGATGATTCAATTTCAAGACTGCTACATCAACTCGGCAGTAGACCCAATAGCTGTAACAAACGATGATACAAGATTTGTTGGATGTATCGCAAATGCTGGTTATGTCAAAGACTAAAATTCAGGTGCTGCCCTTGCAGCATTTTAGGAGAAAAAGATGAATAAAACAGCACTTAAAAGAGGCTTCCATTATGATGACCAGAGTGGAAGTATGGGAATCTGGGTGGATGGTACACTGGTCAAAGACTATATCGCAGAGCAGGGTAGAACTTTCTATGTGAATAATATCACTGGTAGCTCTACTAATGGTGGTCAGTCTTGGGGGGATGCCTTAGACGAAGTAAGTACGGCAGTAACTTATGCTAATGCTTACCAAGCAACACAAGTTGCTAATAACCAGTCTGTTATGAACAACATCTTAGTACAGGGTACTGCGACAGCATATACGGGACTCACTGCCTTAGCTAATTACAGTCGCTTAATTGGTGTTGGGGCAAATCCTTATGGTCATGGCTCTGGAACACCAAGGGTGGGGGCAGATACCTTTGCCAGTGGCGAGTACGGTTTAATAACTACGACTACAATCAGGGGACTGTACACGAGTGGTATCCAGTGGCAGTGTACTTCCAATGAAGGTGATTGCTTCCGAGTGCAGCACATGTTCAGGTCAACTATTGAAGACTCTGCGTTCTATGTAGCTGGTAATGCTGAAACACTAGCCTTAAATGGTTGGCGGTCAACAGGTAGCATAGGTGGTTTGGTAATGCGGGACTGTTTGTGGGGCACTAATGCTGGTAGGACTTCCATCATGGTAAATGGTTTCTACATTGGGGGGACAACTTTTAATAACTGCTTTATAGAGAATTGTAGGATAGCTGGAAGTTCAACGGGTGTTTATGTAGTATCTACCTGTGTCAGTGGGCAGGGTTCGGTGTTTAAGAACTGCTATATTGGCGACTTGGGTAATGATGAATGTACCAAAGCGATTGACGACAATTCCACCGCAACTAAGGCTTCGGGTGGGAATATCACATTTATGGGTTGTTATGTCAATGGTGCTGACCCAATAGAAGTAGCACAGCACACAGAAAGATTTGTTGGATGTATTGCATCTAACGCTATGGCACAGACATAATGCCAACTTACGAATATCAATGCGAGTGTGGTGAGAACAAGGAATCAAGACTCTCTTATGAAGAGTCTTGTAAGCCACAACTATGCAAATGCGGGAAACCTATGCAACGCAAGATGTCTGTTTCGTCTTTCAGGATGAAGTTGACTGGTGCTGGTATGGCGTTGGATAGTCTCAATGCTCCAGGTGGAGGTTTCTCTGCCAGAAGTAGACACACACCTTGGAAAGAGCAAAAGGTATTTGAAGGGGTATAGCTTGCCCTTAGTGGCAGGACTTGAGTAGGGAGGGTACCCCCTTGCCCTCCCTGCTATGTAAGGGGGAATAAATGATAACACCAGTAACATCGTATGTGAGGGAAAACGAGAAGGCTTGGGCTTATTTGGAGATGCAGGAGCAATCCCCTGACTCTAGTGGCTTTCATCGGTATCGTCTGATTTATGTAAATCGTGATGGGAAGATAAGTGAATACCGAGAGGATATGGGGTTGGCTTCTAATTTTAAGGGAGCAAAGCAGATTCATATACCTTCTGTCTGGGAACATACTTGCGATGAACTAATTAACTTAGCAGATGAACTCAGGTGGGAAACCGACATAGATATTAAGGATTTCCTAGAGCTGGAAAATTATAAACCAGCCTAACTGTGGAAACGGGAAAGTCAAAAGGAGGAAAAATGACTGAGGACACACAGAAAACAGGGGTAGACCCCGAAAGGGAAAATCTCATAGCAGAGATGCTACGGGATTCCAAGAAGGTGGATATTCCATCTTCACTAGACAAAGACCCAGTTATCCATCGTGGGGATGAGGAATTACCAGCACCAATGGTAGTAAGCAAGGTCACAAGTGCTGGATACAGGTATGTATGGGATACTAGAACCTTTAAGAAAATCCCAATCCTGTATTATATGATAGACCAAAAGATGAGGCAAAGGAGACCAGATGGGTCATACCAATTTAGGGCAACAGACCCACACCAAGAACCAAAGAGGGGAACGCACAAGTGCTTTCTACACAAGGATGACCCTAACAGAAAACACTACGATGAGCTAGGCTTCAGAACTTGTAAGAAGGAGAACATAACCAATCCTTATCAGGTTCTCCAGCACATGAAAAGTAAGCACAAAGCAGAATGGGCAGCGATTGAGGAAGAGAAGAAAGAAAGGGAACGACAGGAAGATAGGTCTCTACAAAAACTTCTATTAAGCAAGGCTTCAGGGGAAGAGGAGAAACCCCCGTTATATGTAAGTGGTAAGGATAAAAAGAAAGTAAAAACAAAATAAACAAAGGACGGTGTGTGTGTATGAAAAAGAAACCAACAAGGGGCATCCTAATCATAGGGTGTCCTTTGTATTTTTATAAGGAGGTGTGCAAATGAGCGTGTATGGTGGATGGAGAACAGCAACGATAGCAGATGAAGCTACGGAAAGTGGCGAGGTAGACTTGGGGCATCTTTATGACTTTATCGATATAATTATCCCCACAATAGACAGCGCTGCCATCAGGATTAAGGTGGCTGAAGTTGGGGGGGGGACGTATCAGTATTTGGGTGATGGGATAGCTACAGCAGCCACCACAGGCGGATACAGTGATACATTCAAGCTAGGGGGATGGGAGCATATCAAAATAGTATCTTCAGCAACTCAATCTACCTCTGCGGTTGATTTCAAAGTTCGTGGGTGGAGGTATTAACAATGACTTTTGGAAGAGACGGATTAAGTATATTTGGGGAAGCCTACACGGAGAAGAATATACTTACGGGGGTGTGGACTCCTGGTAAAGTATTCTATGTAGACACAGCAGCCAATGGTGGGTCTGATGATAATACTGGGCTTTCGGTTGATGCCCCACTTCTTAAAATCAATGCTGCTATGGATAAATGCACAGCTAGTAAGGGTGATGTAATTCAGGTTCTAGGCAACTCACCATCCAGTCCTAACGATACAGCAGAAGTCATTATGGATGTAGCAGGGGTTACCCTTAGGGGATTGTATGGTCGTGGTTTACTCAGTGATTCGGGATTTGCTGCTTATGCGCAAGATACCCCTACTATTACTATAGCAGCCCACTACTGCACTATTGAAAATCTCTATCTTGGCTGTCACTCCTCAGACACCACTGGCGGTGTCGTTGAAATTACTGTAAGTAGCTTTGGTTGTACCATTAGAAATTGTACCTTTGATACTCAGTATATTCCAGCTTACGGTATCTATTCAACAATAAGCCAAAACTATCTATTAGTTGAGGATTGTATGTTTGGTAGGAACGATATAGCTGGCTTTACCACTGCTTGTATAGACATTCCGAACTCTCTAGGTTGTGTAATCCGCAGGAATCTATTTAATGTTACAGGGGTAGGGCTAAATCTATCTGGGAGTGCTAATTCAATCTCTATTCTTGATAACAACTTCGTACTACCCAGTAGTACCAAGGGGAAGGCTATTACTATAGCATCTGGTGGTAAGTATTTCTATGTAAGTGGCAATGTAGCTAACTACGGCAAGACAGATATGGCAGCCAATCCATACCTAGATGCGGGTGATGCTGCTAATACTTGGGGAGTAAACTATAAGGGTGTTACAGCCACATTACCAGCAACATCATAAAGGGGGTAGAAAATGGCAGGAAGATGGTTTGAGAGGAGAGATACAGCACAACTTGAAATTATACTAGATGAGCATTTTCATACCGTAACCAGATGGAGGGGTGCAAAGGCAGGGGCAGATGAAACTACTGCTTTTGAAGATGTACTTGATGCCTTCCAGATAGACTCGGGTAATACTATATGGGGGACTGCCCTTTGTATAGTAGGTAGTGGGGATACTCCGATAGATAGTGGTATGACCTACTACCACTCTAACAAGGTACAGGTGTCAGCAAGGGAGAGAAGGGCACTGCCCTATAAGTTAAAGTTTGCTTGGGGAGATAGTTACGCTGCTGGAGTATCGGCAGGCAATTATACTGAGCAGATGATATTCCCTTCGGCTGAACCACCTGTGGTAATCATAGATATACCCAGATTGGCAGTAGGGACTAAACTCTTTGTTGCCTGTGAAGTAAATGCTAACACGGGTACGCTAGGCTTCTTTATAGGTATTCACGAGTATCAGATTTAAGGAGTAGATATGCCACATAAAGGAACTAAGAAGGATTATAAATCAACCCCCAAGCACCCGAAGAAGAAATAGGTGAATAGATGAGTACAACCTTAGCTAACTGTAGAATTTTACTCTCAAAGGAGATGGGTGATTATTGGGCGAGTGAATCAACTACACCCAATCCAGCAGCCAAGACAGCCCTTACTGATACTCAATTAGCAGCCAAGGCTGATGACTGGATAGATGGCGACAGGGAGATGTATGACCTGATTACTGATGCCGATGTCAACGAACACGAAGAACGCCATATCACAGCTCTAGCCAGTGGGGTATTAACAATGGTAACTCACACCGCTAATAATGTGGCTGGTGTGTCTTATGAGATTCACAGATTATTCCCTGCCTCAGAAAAGAGACGAGCTTTAATTCATGCAGCCAAGGCTATGTACCCGCACGGCTTTACAGAAATCAGGGATGAGTCTATGGTATCGGGGAATTGGCTAAAGGATGGGAGCTTTGAGATATGGACTTCATCTTCAGCTTTGACTAATTGGACTACCACAACTTCTACGATTGCTCAGACTACAAGTTCACCATATTATAAGCACGGAGCTACTTCTTGTAAGATAAGTACTGCCGCAGGTACAGTCAAGCAGGCTATATCTAACTGGGATGACCTGAAAAGATTGGCTGGCAGGTCAATAACTTTTACTATTCAGGGTTGGTGCGACACCGCTTCCTGTTTGAGAATATCTATAAATGATGGGGCAACCCAAACCTATTCAAGTTACCACACTGGGGATTCGGCTTGGACACAAGATAACCCCAGAAACGATGATATGTATGTCCAGCAGTTTATAGATTGGAATCCTACTGAAATCACTCTTACAATCCATCACGAAGTAGCTGCTGCAACTAGTTATGTGGATGATGCGAGAATAATCGCCAGCACCATAGACAGTCCGAGAATTTACATTGGCAACCTTAATCTGGTTCTGAACAAACCACACCAAGTCTTGATAGAACCCTATTATTACTCTAAACAAGAACCGTGGGCTTTAATCCATAATATCAGGTACGACCAAACCAATGGATATATGTATTTACCCTCTGGGGTTTCGCCTGATTACAGGCTTCGCATATTAGGAAATAAGTATTTAGACTTCTATGACTCCTCTGGTGTGGTGGGAACTGATTGGGATGATGACAGTATAGACCTGGATAGCCCACAAATAGAAATCTTAATAGCACAGGCAATGATTTATCTCTGCCAGCAAAGGATAGTTCCCAATTATACTTCTGGCGAAGGCAAGGAATGGGCACAATCTATGGCTTATTGGCAGGCTGAATTAAGGGAACGCATTAACCGATTTGGAATGACCAGTCAACCAGCGACTGTGAGTTGGAGATAAAATGTCAATGGGAAGGCATACTTATGACCATGAGATATATAATGGTACAAGCACAAAGGGGCTGAAGTTAATAAGGAATGAAGATGGCTCTGCTATGTATCGGGTTATTGAAGACATACCTCAATACAGGGAGCCCCTTTTATACACGCAAGCTAATTGGATAGACGGACACGGACAGCACGATAAGAGAAATCCAGATGCCTATTACGAGGGACAGTCCATTGATACCACACAGGAAGGTAGGGTAATCCTTGGCCCGCTACTTCAAGAACAGCTGGAGGATGATGCTTCTTCAATCCCTGCCCCTGTTATTTATTGCTGGTTTCCCGCTGCTGACAGCGGGGCGGGACAACTGTTTTGTGCCACAGCCTCTAATCTATGGCGGTTAGATGCTAATGGTTGGGATGAGGTTGACTCTAGTGTATCAGGCATTACCGACCTGAAGGTTTTCAATGACTATTTGTTTGTTGCTAAGGGTAGTTCCACTTCCTATGCGTATGTCGCCTCAGATGGCACTACCATTACCACTTCTAATTTAACTACTAAAACCTTTGAGAAGTTTTTGGTTTCCCACAATGCTGCTGGTACGGCTGAGGTTCTATGGGCATTTAAGCAACCCAACGAAGTTTACTCTAATACAGGAACAGGGCTTAATGGTGGAACGCAATGGGGGTCGGCTAATCTTATCGGTGATACGGCTAATAATATTACAAATCTATTCCTATCTAATGATAATTTTATGGTAGGTAGGGAAGATGGTTTGTTTCATTTTGACTCTGATGGTGGACAGCACCAACTAAGGCCAGACCTCCGCACCAACAGGTCAACCGATAACTTCAAGTATGTAACCGAATGGCAAGCTGGAATATATCACTCTGAAATAGATGGTATGGGTGAAATCACATCTTACAACGCCTATGAACCAATGGGACCACTGCAAGGGATAGATGATATAGGTAAGCGAGGAGATGTTGTTGGGCTCGCTGCCGATAAGGATTGGATATATGTTGCTATTTATGATGGTACTAATTATTGGATATATAAGGGTAGGGAAGTTCGCAAGGGTGGAGAGTTAAGGTGGCAATGGTGTCCCTTCATTTATCTGGGAAGTAATGCCACGGCAACCTTAATAGTAGTTCAACACTCAGCTACAGACAGAAGGTTATGGTTTGGATATGGGGCCAAATCTTACTATGTTATCCTTTCTGATGACCCAACCGCAGATTCTACTTACCGTTTCTGTCCTTCTGGCTATGTAAGGATGAGCTTAGATTATGGTACAGACCCCAATTGGGATAAACTGTGGCAGTCTGGAGTCTTAGAG
>SDBT01006676.1_pt1 | contig 19088 bp, 22 predicted proteins | sample 2277101 | NCBI WGS metagenome assembly SDBT01 (sample SAMN10404973, study PRJNA504765) | marine sediment metagenome | isolation source: marine sediment core GS10_PC15, 103 cmbsf | place: Arctic Ocean: Southern Knipovich Ridge | collected 2010 | reverse complement strand
CCATTATGCGAACTTTTTAATACATATTTAATTGGATTTGAAAAGTAGATGTAATATTGATAAATAATCATAGTATTTATTCGTAGCAATCGATTTTAAAATATTTGTTGAATTTATTACTTATATTGAATTAAACATGATAAAATCGTCTATTTATCAAAAATACTGGATTTAGAGTATTTACTTTATATATTGTGACATCTTAATTTACTGTGTCACGTAAAAGGAATGCCATCCATGAAAAGACAAGGTTCTTCCGCAGGAATATTGATTTATTTTTTTGTTCGTTATTAGGAAAATATCAATAATATGAAAAAAATATTGATCATTCTTAATACTATTTTAATAGTATTAAGTTGTAATCTATTTGAAAATGAAGAATCAATAGATAAAATGCCCCCGGGGTGGATTGAAGTTGAAGAACTGAAAGGAGGACTAGTAAAAACATTTTTTACCGATGACAATCATATTTATGCTGGTAAAGAAGCCTATGGTATTGCATTTTCAGATAACAATGCTAAAAATTGGAAAATTATAAATGCTGGCATAGATGAAATTGATCCCGAGTTCAATACTACACTTGATCGGAGATCTATTAATGCTTTTATTAAACTTAATGGAGAACTATTTGTAGGAATAGAGACGGCTGTAGGTGTAGGTAATTATGAAGGAAAGGATTATGAATTCGTAGGTGGTATTTATAAATATATTGAAAATAGTAAGGAATGGGAATACGTCGGATTTAAAGAATTAGATATTCTCGATATGGCAGTGATAAATAAAAATCTTTTAGTAGGAACTCAGGACGGGTTATATCTTATTGAAAATGATGAGGGAAATTGGACCAAAACAAATATTGGATTAGATGGATATCATATCAATACAATTGCCGTAATTGATAGCACAATTTTTATAGAATCAGGATGGAGTTTATTTAAATCATCAGATTTTGGAATAAATTGGATAGATATACATACCGGACTGACAGCAGATCATCATAATAATTATATCTATTCCGTTGGAAATAGACTATTCTTAGGCACTAACAATGGAATCTATATTTCTGATGATAGCGGTGGCAGTTGGATTGAAAAAAATAGTGGAATTCCCGATGATAGCATGGCTGGATATTCCACTATATCACAAATTAATCACACAGATTCCACAATCATTGCTATTTATTTGCTAGATACTTTTTATGATGACGATGACTATCCTACACGTATTAGCACTGGAATTGTTTATACTAAAATGGATGATCTGAATTGGCATACTGTTGAATTTCAAGGGGATGATTATAGCCATAGCAATCACTTTGAACCATTTGCAATAGGAATCATCGAAGAAAATATCTATATAAGTTTTATAAAAGATGGTAGGATTGGTGTTAGGATTCATGAGGTATGGATTAATTCAAAAATTTTAAATTAAAATTAATTAAAACCCCCAAATCAAAGTATCATAATTAAAATAATTATTCACCTCTAATATTTTAGATTTCACAATCTTATTTTCTACATAACACCAGATATATAGCCAATTCCTGAAATCTAATAATTAAAACCCAAAACCGGCCTATTGAAATACCCCATTTATTGGTAATTGGAGGCAAATAGGCCGGAAATTATAATTATAGTGGATTGTAATAAATAGTGAAAATAATATTTAATCCTTAATGCACCGAATTGATAAACCATAGCCCTTAAAGTCATTGAATCGCCCTATTCCTCCTTTATTATAATATAATTTTCTAGTCCAGGCTCCATAACTTACACCTGGAGTAGTAGACCAGAAGAATGTATTATTTCCTAGAGAATAAAAGTTACCACCTGAATTATTTCGCCCGCCTGCTGGTAGCGCAGTAAATTGAGTTTCATTTGTTGCGCTAGTATTGGGACTGCTCCAATGAGAAGTCCCTAGCTCTTTTAATTTTCCACCTTCATTTGTGCCTCTACTCTCAGCATTATCATCATTGATCTGCGATTGCGCCATTCCAAGATAAGTTTCAAGTATTTTCCACTCACCATCAGTAGGAACATGCCAACCATCGGGTGCAACTCCTCTCGGATCACTAACAACATACCAATTGTAGAGTCTGCCATAAGTTGACATCAAGCTTATATCATTGTTGTAATTACAATAAGCGGCACTTGTCAGGCCACCCCATGTTGAATTAGCCGTTACATGTGGTATAGCGTCACCATTATTGAAGCGAGTTACCTTTAAGTTTTCAGCCATCCAAACTTGACCACCAATTTTCACAGTATTATAGATATTTCCATCAATATCTGTAACTGATTGCGTGACTACAATAATTATTCTCAATGTAGCATCCTTCAAAAATCCGCTATCTAATACTTCCATTCCTATTGTATGTGTTCCGGCTATCGTATATCGATGATAAGCTATTTTGTTAGTGCTCCAGTTTGTATCATAAATGCCATCATTATTCCAATCCCAGCGCACTCGCAAAGCTGAACTTGCATCTTCGTTATCAGTGCTTCCGCTAGCATCAAATGTAAACGTTTTAGCCGTTGTTCCTGATGTCGGACTGACTGTGAATGATGCAGTTGGGGCGGTATTGATTGAAATCACAGTTAATGATTTAGTAGCGGTAGTTTGCAATCCACCACTATCCATTACTTGAAACTTAATAGTATAAGTTCCAGCTGTTAGATATTGATGTATTGAAGTCTTTACCAAACTAAACTGAGTGTCATACGTACCATCGTTCTCCCAATCCCAACGCACTTGTAATGCTGAACTTTCATCTTCATTATCTGTGCTCCCGGTTGCATCAAAAGAAAAAGCTGTAGCTGTAGTACCTGATGTGGGATCAATACTAAATGAAGCAGTAGGTGGAGTATTTGCCTGTGTTACAGTTACTGTTTTATTAGCAGAATTTGTCTGATTATCTGTGTCCTTAACTTCAAGGTTGACTGAGTAAGTTCCTGCACTAGGAAATTGATATGTAGCAGTTTTCGTCGTACTAAAGTTAGTATCCCAAATACCATCACTTTCCCAGTCCCAACGAACTTGCAAAGAAGAAGCCGCATCTTCATCATCGGTACTACCACTAGCGTCAAAGCTAAATACAGTGGCTGTGGTTCCTTCAGTAGGATTAACTGTAAATGAGGCCGTCGGAGTAGTGTTTATAACGGAAACAGTTTTAATTATGGAATGTGTAAGTCCTTCTGAATCTTTTACTTCCAAGTTAATTGTATGATTCCCTAATACGGTATATTGATGTGTTGCGGTTTTAGTAGTAGAATAATTTGTATCCCAAGTACCGTCATTTTCCCAATCCCAATGAACCTGCAATACTGAACTTGCATCTTCATTGTCGGTACAACTGCTTGCATCAACGGTGAATACGGTTATGATACTTCCGTTAGCTGGAGTAATAGAGAATGAAGCAACCGGATCTGTGTTTTCAGGTACGTTGATTATCTTGATGGTGTAGATAATCGACTCACCAATATTATCACTCTCATCAAAAACTTTTATTTTTATTGTATGAGTACCATCTTTTCCTGTTGTATCCCATTCGTACCGGTAGGGCTCTTCATTATCAGTGAATTCTAATTCACCATCAATGATAAATTGCACTTTTTGAATTATATTATTATCAGAAGCATCAACATTGATGGTTATTATAGTACCTTCATCAAACTCTGAATTATTAGCCGGATACAAAATAGATACTATTGGATCTTCAGTATCTTTCGATGATGTTGGCTGTTTATTGCAGGAACTGATTAAGCATAAAACTGATATTACTAATATGAATATTGTAGATTTTTTTATCATTTTTTCACCTATAAATAATTGAGATTAATTGATCCAATTTCTTATACCTCAAATATTATAATTATTGTATGATCTTTCGGTATAAGAAGAAGACGGTTTAACGGTTTAAAGGAAAAACTTGTGAGCTGATAATTGCCGGAGAGGTTAATAAATCCCCCTCGGCTCGGGTTTTTCGCGCAAACGAAAGGAACACCACGCACCCAAAGGGATACGACCGAGGAGGAAGACTTCCAACCCGATTGTTTCCTTTTGGGTGTATCGTGTGGTATATACCATATGTGTGGTAGTACTTTCGTTTGCGCGGTATGAAACTAAAGACAGCCAAAAGCACCTAGCAACTTTTTATTTTATCTTATAGTTTTTGTTTAATTAGGACTAACGAGGTGTCAACAATATCAAGACGGGCATAAAACTGAAGACAAATCTCAACTATGCCTGATTATAATCATGTTGATAGTGAGTGTTTGGATGAAGATGTTAGATTGCTTGAGGAAGAACGAGGTGAATGGCCTCATTCTTTATATTATTTTTGTGTTTACTAAATATTACTAACTTCTATATCAGTTATAAAAGAATAATACAAAGAAGAAATGACAGAAACAACCAGCAAATTTGACCAAGAGTTTTCTATCGACCCCCGAGTTAGAAGCTATATTCGGGACATGATCACCAGTCTTGAAAAAATAGCGAATGCCCCAAAAGGTACTTTAGAGCAGTTGTTTGAATATGACGATTGGTCGTTTTTTATCCTATTTTATACATTCCTAGAGCGAATATTAGTTGACCATTTATGTAGATCAATTCCGTATGCAAATATTGAAAAGAATTTTGAACGAATGAAGATGGGTAATAAAAATTATGGAAGATTATCTTTTGCCAAAAATTTGAAATTAATTACTAACATTGAATGCAAATTTCTCGAGAAGATGGGGTACATTCGAAATAATTATACCCATGATATAAAGTCGATTTTAAAGCCATTAGATGATTTCTATGATGAGACTCTTGTTAACGTTATAAGGAATCTTTACACACAACATCAGAAGCAGATGAATTATAGCGAAGATTCTACTTTTAAAGAAGAAATGCTAGAACTATATAGCGCAAAAGTGAATATATTTTTTGCTGCTACAATTGTACTTGGTTCATTGGATAAAAATAGTCGAAAAATTATTGAATTCTGTTCAAGACCTCAGAGTGAATGAAATAACCATACATTCAAACCTAAAACTATCGATATAGCCACCCTATATGTAGACAACTCATAAATTCTGTCTAAAAAACCTCCCCACATTTGGTATAAGAAATAGGTAAGCCCACTAGTCCAGTGGGTTTTTTCATTAACAAGAAAGGAGATTAACATGTTATTCAAGATAAAGAACATCGCCAATATTGGATCAATTGTATTCAGTGCAGTATTAGTTGCTTTTCAGGTGGTTGATCTGGTAAGTAATGGAAAGAACAGTATGGTTAAAGTAGATGCCGCCGAATCAAAAGACAGCTAAACTACCGGCTGAGACTGAAGATCACGTGATAGAAGTATCGCTTCGTCACGTGATCCTTCTATTCAGTTCAATGGCTTTAGGAACTTTGTTTGTTGGAGCAACACTAACGATCGTAAAGGACTACTCAAAAACTAAACGACAACAGGCTTTTTTTGAAAATACGAAAGAGCTATTAAAATTAATTCAAAAAGGAGATTTAAATGAAAAAATTAGATGATGGGATCTTTATTTCTTACAAAGAAATAGAAGATTTAGCAAAAACATTAGGCTATATTGCCTTGGCTCTTGTTTCACTAAGGTCAATTAGATATCTGTTATCACCGGCGATTATCCGCATCAGCACATGAGCACAAAGCTAAAGGCAAATATAAATCACTTGTCGCTCATTAAGCTTGGTGAACTAGTCAGTAACTCGGTAATACTAGGTACCAATGCCTTTTTGATCGGATCATCCATTAGCAATGCGATCAGATTTAAGAAACAGGAACAAGTAAGGACCACCCTTGAACTTTCCTGTGAAGCAGCCGGTGCCGTAGCAGGTTTAACTAAGGTTATCATAGAGAGCATCAATAATGGCAAGAACAGTAAAGAGCTATGAGCCTGAGGAACGGATTTATATAGAAAACGGCTTGTACTGCACGCATTGCGGGAACACTAATCAGTGGCAGATAGACTTAAGGCTTAAGCATCAGGTCGAGTGTTTGAGCGCAGCAGGTCTGTCTGTATCACTGGATAAGCTGCAGACTAAAAAGATCCTGAAAACAATTGAGAACAATCTCGTTAACATGGTGGATAAAGCCATTGATAATGACAAGACTGTCTTCGTTTGCGCCAATTGTCAGAACAATTGGATCGATATCCATGAACGCATAATGGATTGCTGTCTATGGAGTGGATGTATGGGCTGCTGGCATTGTGGCAACTGGATCGACGAAGAAGAACTTCTTGATCTATGCAACGACTGTATTACCGACAAAAAGGGTTCTATCACCGAAGATGATTGTGACGGTTTTTGTCCTAACTCAGACTTTGGCTTAAGAGAAGTAATGTGGCATTACAACTTAACTCTTCAGAGAATTAAACAAAACCTAGGTTACTAAAATACTGAATACTGCAACAAAAAAGGGTCGTACCTGAATAGAGTGCGACCTTTTTTTAAAACTTAAAAGGAGAAACCAATGAAGCTTTTATGCCTTGAATGCGGCAACTATACCTACTTCTATAGTGATGTTCAAGTTTACCGAAATGTAACACCAACTATTATTGGCTTAGTTATAGATGACGTCATCATAGAAGATTACAACTTTTCTGATTCAAGCGTGCGTGATGATCTGCAGGATAACGTGGACTATGTGCTGAGGCAAAGTGTGGAATTACTGCACTTCAATACTCAGACAGGACACTATGAAAACACTCTAATCACCTGTGCCAGGTGTAATAGCAAACGGATAACACCGCCCTACAGTGAATGGAAACCCAAAAGAAATTACCAGAGTCTTCAGAAGGAGATCATGAATAACAAAAACGAATTTATAAACTTAAGAAAGGAGCGAACTCATGCAAATAACCTGCCGGTCCTGTGGAAACCATAAGGACTTTATCATACCGCTGTGGGTGCGTACCACGTTCAAGTTCAACGAGGATGGATCATTAAGCATTCTGCATGTCAAGCAGTTAGAATCGTTAGAAGAAAAACTCACAGATCAGGGAAAGACAAGTTTTGCTCTGACCTGTCAGGAATGCGGTGGAGACGCTGAAGTGATCTTCAATGAATATGCCCTACTTGATGAAGAAACTAGACAGAGACAAGCCTTGGAGGGATTATGACCAACAGCTATAAAAAAGCGATCTCTGAAAAGATTAAAGAGAGCTTGAACAATTGGATCGATAAGCTTAAAGAAGAACATAAGGAACTTTTGTTAACCAAACAGTGGCAGATACAATTCCCGAAAGGCTTTAACCAAGGACATAATGTCCTGAAAGTTACTACCGGGAGCAAGAAGGGGAAACATCTTGTGGCTGAGGTACAGTTCGTACTACCGGAAGATCTTGAACTTGATTTTGATGATATTGAACTGATTTTAAAGAACGAACCGTTTAAGGAGCGTAAAGCTAGTTCGAAGGTAAAGCGAACACCATTGCCAATAGATGAACCGCTAGATCAATTAAATGATCTAGTTTTAGGAGTGAATAGCTTTTTAACGAGTCTGAATATTAATCTTCCGAGTACGACTCATATTCAAGGATTTAATCCGATCAAGAATCAGAGATCTGTTTTAAATGTGAAACCGATGTTTACTAAAGATCAGCAAATAATGCCTATGGAAACTATAAATCATTTAAACAACGGTCATGATATAGAAGATAATAATCTGATTGAACGTGTCAAAGAAGAAATGCTGAAAAGCCCACATTTACCTGAGTGGCTCAAAACCATTGAGTCAAGAGATACCTGGCAGGGACTGATGCAAAAACTTGCGGAAGGATTTATCCATTATCAGAAGAATTTGGGTAAAGCTGTGGACTTGAAAGAGTTCTTTGAGAAATATGAAGAACATTTGATTGATAACGACAAACTCTATCACTTCTGTAAATACAAGAGCAAACCGGTGACATTGGATACTAATCAGTGGTGCAATGAGACGTACTGCTCAAAGATGCCTTACCGCTCAAAATGCAGTTATGCCACACTCAAATTTGGAACTATAACCTAAGGAGAAAACTATGTTAAATAATCTGATCCGGTTTATACCAATTGCAGAAAAGGTAATTAATCGTAGAACAACACTGCCGATCCTTGAGCATGTCTGTGTTAGGGATGGCTGTCTAATTGCAACTGATCTTGAGAATACTATCAGAATGAAAGTGGATGACGATCGTAACTACACGATCCCGTTAAATATCTTAAAGATCGTGATTAGGACTAAACCGAAAGTACTTGAAATAGATGTTTTAGAAGATGGCAAGGTGCAGATCAAATATGACTTGAGGAAAGTGTCATTCCAGGCCCTTGATCCGGAGGAGTTCCCAAATCTTCCTAATGGGAAATATCAGAATGCAGGTAAATGGACACCCGCTATCATTAAGGCACTTTACAGTCAACTACCCTATACTTCCAATGATGAGTTAAAACCCGCCTTAACAGGGGTGTTGGTTGATCAGAACGGAACGTTATCAAGCTGTGCTACAGATGGACATATCCTGCGACAAATACATAATGTTAATATTGACGGCAAGGCTAAGCTAGTTAACAACTTCAAAGGAATAATACCTAAAAAGGCACTGCAAATACTTTCACGAGCAGTGAAAACAGATGTCAGTGTCGCACTCTCAAAGACGCATCTGCGCGTTGGATTAAATAAGAATATGGAGTTCTTCACTAGACTCATTGATGAGAAATATCCTGATTATGATGCTGTCATCCCCAAAGAGTTTAGCGGGAGTGTAATTTTGGATAAAGGATCATTTACAGCTATTGTGAAGGATGCCAAGCCGTTCGTTAATAGCGAAACCAAACAATGTGCATTTGCTATTTTAAAGTCAAGTGTGGCTCTATGTGTAACAGATAATGAAAAAGATATTCATTGGAACTCTGATCTGCCGATAATCAATAGAGACGGAGAAGATATTACCATTGGTCTCAATCTAGTTTTACTAGACAAGATATTAAAAGGCATTGATGAAAATGACACACTATGGCAATACAACACACCGCTAACTGCTAGTGTACTAACCGGAATAAATGGTACACAGCCCAATATCCTGAATCTAGTAATGCCAATAAGACTTGAGGAGGATGAAGATGAATAAGAATGTAGTTATAGATGTCCCCGAACGGATAGATCAAGACGTTGAGGACTTTAAGATCGATGCCATTGACGATGAGAAGAACTTCACGGTCAGCCGAATAAAACTATGCCGGGATCCCGAGAATGATAAGCCCATTTTGTTCTATTCACAGGAACTTTCAAGGAACTTTAAAGATCCCAATGATCCGTTTGGTAAAAGACATATCATAAAGACCTTCACGCCTGAGAATATTGGAGCAGTGGCTGATACTACCGTTGAACACAAGTTCAAAGATACACTCTTGGCACATAAGGAATCTGTCCGTGACTATAATCCATTAACTGATATCCATTCCAATACTATGAATCTCTTTATGGATGAAGACACTGCAACATTCATTGAGGATGTTGGAGTACGCGTGGACGGACTATCAGAGGACTTTCAAGGCTTGGAATCGGTGGAAGCAACGCCCTTTATGGAGGAAGTCTCTTGGGATGCAACCAAGCTAAAGACGGAGCTTCATGATTTAAGAGGAAGAATCTTGATCATCAAAGAACAGATGGCTGATGAATTTAATGAATGGATTGATCCTAAAACTCTCACCGATGATGAGTTTAATGAGAAGCTTGCTTTAGAAAACGTTAGTGCGGGTCTCGTTCAGACCTATCTGGTGCTAAAGGATCAGATAAGTAGCTTGAGTTCTCAGTTAGGTGAAGTCAACATGGCTGTCTTTAATGAAACCAAGCAGAAGATAAGACTGCCTAAAATGATCGAAGAGAAGGGCATTGATGAGTTATTTAGGATATGATCTTCCCTATAGAAAGTAAAGAAAAAGAGCTGTTCAAAAATCCCAATAAGGGGAGCAGCTTTTTTCTAGAAAAAAATTTAGGAATCGGGTGTTCTCTCAGCAAAGTGACTTCTTTTTTCCCTTGGGCATTATGAGGCTCATGATGGGGTGTGCTTTAAAGGTACCCATGTTCCTTGTCAGCAGGTTTGATTTACTGTTTTTACCACTTTTACTGTGTGTTTAAGAACTTTATAAATCTTTAAGATTATTATTTTATTTATTTTTTATAAAAACGACAGTAAATATGCTAAATGTAATCAAATAATAGCATATTACGGATTTGGATAGTATGCATAATAATTTTGAATTATTGAATATTTAATAATATTATACTACGGGGTATTTTCGTCAAATATATAATCAATAGTTTTTCGGATTTCAGGTAAAGCAATGTTTGCCACGTCCGATTGCGTGTGGGTTCAGGGTAATTGATAAAATGATCAATGACATACTCTGACCTCGGGTTTATTGAGCCAATTTGTTTTGAAAAAATCTGTGAGTTTTTTTTGAATATCAGTATTCGGAACTAACACTATTGAAAGATCCGACTCGGAAAATAATATACAATTATCCTGATTTTTTTTTGATACTATTCGCCACTCGTTTTCTATCTGAAAGTCATAGTCAATTTCATAATTTTTATAAACATCATAAACATCTTCAACACACTTTTTAGCTAAATTGAGTCGTCGAAATTCTTTAAAGGACTTATACATTTTTTTTGGTTTTCTAAATGTCGAGATTTCGATTTCCAACTCACGTTTTTTCGAGTTTTCTTTTGTATTCAGATTTGAATTATAGAAATAAGAATTCAATTGACGTACTTTTTCATCATGTATTAATTTACTTTCTTTATAATAATACACCTTTTTTACACCATTTTTTTCTAAAAACTCCTTATGAAAAATTATACCTAGCTGTCCATATCGCCTTACAAGAATTGAGTTAGTAACATCATTCATTGAAATATCTGTGAAACAAATCATTGGTATATCTTCCCTCATATACGAAAAATGATTCTCTGAAATATTTCCATTATTCAATACATCGATTTCAATATAATTTGGTCCAGTTTTTACATTCTGTAATGGGATGTTTTTAATTTTAGCTCCTGTAAATGCAAGGTGATATTGCGGTTTAATACGAGGAATAAATTCAGGATTTTTACGAAACAGAAGTTTTCTTTTACTGAATATATTTTTTATAGCACATTCAATTTGTCTTTTCAGGTCAGTTTTATATTTACTATATGCAAAATGAATCAACATTGTACTTTTTTAATCATATCTTACTATTATTTATATAGAATCTTTATTCGCGATAAATATTGTTCTAGCAACCATTATTTACCCCAACATACGATCCGGTTTAAGGAGGTTTTCTTAAATAAGCTTCTAAAAAAATTTCTCAAAAGTGCTGATATGATATTACTCCTACCAAAAATCCCTATTGTTGTTTTACGCAATCCCATTGTCAATCACCTAACGAAATTTAGCCATAATAATTGGTATTTAGGTAGGCGGGAGAACGGGAAAAACTAGCGGTTTTTAATTCTTATTTAGTTTTTTTAATCTCTTCTCTTCTTTTTTTTGTTTTTTAGTTTTTGCTGGTTCTTTTTTTTCTTTTTTCTTTGCGTCTTTACCTTTTGCCATAATTTTTACCTCTTAAATGGTTAATTTTGTTTTCTCTAATATAATGCATAGTCTCATGGAGTGCTAAATTAAGAATATTTTATGGTATTTAGGTAGGCGGGAGGACGGGAAAAACTTGGGTTTTTTTGGATTGTCTGTATTTCCGATATTTACCGTGTTGTGTGCAGTTTAAATTTTTTCAATTTCAATATCGTCTATCCAAAAGGTACCTGGTTGCAATATGTTTAATTGCATCCGTAACCATCTGTCCTTAGGTACATCAATTTCGTATTCAAGAAATTTCCAATCATTTAATGTTTCATTTCCCTCTATTAATATTTTCATATCTCCTTCTTTTGTGGAAACTCCTCCCGCAGATATATTAAATTTTGTTCCATTATTCTTTATCCAAAAACTCAAATTATATGAACCTTCTCCTTTATATCTACCTATTTCAAAAAACTCATTTGTAAAACCTGGAGATTTCCAACCGCTAGTTGAAGAACATTTTTGAACATCAAATTTGAGAGACTGTTTACCTTCTTTGAAAATATCTTTGTCGAGTACAATTTTAAAATCTGCATTTGGAACAGTATTTGGTGTATACATTATCCAGTTGACAGGTAATCCATTTTTTGATACTTCAAAACCTCCGTTTAAACCAACTGATTTATCCTTTACCGTTTCACTAAATTGCTTACATCCTCCTAAGAATGCTGTCAGGCTAAGAAGTAACAAAATTGAGATTTGAATACTGATACTAACCTTTTGCATAACACACCTCCACTGGTGTATATATTATTACAGATTGACCGCACACATAGTCACTATAAGGCGTAAGATACTATAATTCGTAAATATTAGTATAATATAATACGATTAAACGGTCTAATGTTCAATTAAAAACGCTATTTTTGCTTCTCTCCACACACAAACCACCATCAGGGTATTTAATGTATCATAATCGTTGTAAAAACGCTATTCTTGTTTTTGTCGTTTCACGGTAATGTATCTCATAAAACAACTATCATGTACGAGGTAAATGCGTACATTGCTATGATCAAAATCCAAAAAGCTATTGAATATTTTAGTTTATCTTTTATTACAACGGGTTCTGATAATTCTTTACAAAGAACTGAATTCTTATTATATACATTTTCACTGTGAAGTTCGAAGATCTTTTCACAAGTTTTGAGCCAATTTCTGTTTTTAATAAATTTTCTATGGCAATCCCCAATGAACCATATCCCATATATAGCTATGGCTAAAGAAAACATCAAAAGAAAAAGTTTTATGCACCAGAATTGTAAATGACATGAAAATTTAGTTACGGATGTAATCAAACCAGCAAAAAGTGCTACAACAATAACTACAAATTTTATTTCTAAATCTCTGTATCTTATTGTTTCTTGATGAACGTGATTATAAAAGTTAATTAGGATATTCACTTTATTGGGATTAGAAAGCATTATATGTTTCTCCTATCATTTTATGTGGGCGACAAATTTCTTACGAGGGAATTTACCAACATTCCTCTTTTAACTGAAACGCAAACACCCAAGTTTTTCCCGCCTTCCTGCCAACCAGTAACCCTGAAACTATTTTTGATTTTAACTAAAACGCAAAGCCAACTAGGGTTTTTTACTACATAAGTTCTTTCTATTATCTGTCGGGTATTAGGAGGCTCATGATGGGGGGATGGTTTAAAGGTACCCATCATCCTTGACGAAAGGTTTGGATTTACTGTATTTACCACTTTTACGGTATGTTTTAGAAACTTTATAATATTTTATAATTATTATTTTATTTATTTTGTAGAAAAAGGACAGTAAATACGGGAAATAGGGTAAATGCAATAGATATTATTTAATATATCATCTATATTCAATTCATTCAGTTCATCGCTGCTTTATGCAGTTTATTTTTTGTTGGCAGCAGTTTGATCAGGCAAAATATCTAAATCTATTTCCCTTCAATTTCAAGCAAAAAACTACTTATTATTTGAATATCTTGTTCCGAATTATCATGCATGGTAATATGGGCGGTATCCTTAATCATAGCAAATTATCTTATAGTAGCAGATCGTTACAATAGATCTTTTTAATTGAATAAATGTATTCCTTTTTTTTATGCAAATACTCCCCGAAATTTGTATGTTTCAAACATTGAATAAACTTGCTAAAAAGAGGTATTTAAAATGGCATTATTAACCACAGCGGAAAAAATCGAAATTATGAAACGTCGTGGATACAAGTCCGACAAAAGCGGTAACAGAAATCCTGGAGACAATCTTGTAATACATCACAGAGACCGTGATACAGACAATAACGATCCTAAAAACTTGAGATTGTTAACTATAAAGGAACACAAAGACTTACACGCTCGTTCTAAGTAATAATTTCGTTATAGAAATAATTGGTATTTAGGTAGGCGGGAGGACGGGAAAAACTTGGGTTTTTTCTGTTTCGGGCATTAGGAGGCTCATGATAGGTGGTCTATTAAAGGTATCCGCTTAGTTGTGGGAAGGTTTGGAATTTGCTGTATTTATTGTTTTTGCCGAATGTTTTAAAACTTTTTATATTATTTAATATTATTAATTATTTTTTGAAATAAGCCAATTATGAATAATATTTTCAATAAGTGATTTAGCTTCTGAGGAGCGCATCAATCTTGCATTCGTGAGTTAGATTGATCAAATTCTTCCCTTTTCCTCCAACGATATTCACCTCTTTCCCAAACAGCATTAGGTGTAATTTTTTTAAATTCAGTCAAAACTTTGCGATCGATAGCAAAGTTGCCATTTATATTGACATATACAAAGTCAGAACCAAACACATCTTTAATTTTATATACAATATTTTCTTGATAAAGAAATTTATTTTTGTCAAATTGAGTCTTCATAAACACCGCCACATCTTTTGTTGTTGGTTTTTTACTCATTATATGACTCCCTCAAATACAGGTTTTTGATAAATATATGTACTTGGGCATAGTATGGCTATTCTAATTAGTCAACTCGAATTATATTCAATATTTTTCTTATTATTTCAACTAAAATTATAAATTCTACATAGAGCATTCCAATGTGTGTTTTTAGAACGGCAATTGTTCCCAAATTATAAATTGTATCTATTAATATTATTAATAATGCAAAAGCAATAATTGAACAGCCTAACATAATAATTGGACTTTTTACAATTCCTATTATTTTTTTAATTTCTATTTCCTTTTCAAGCCAGGACTCAAAAACACCCTTAATCGTTACATTTATGCTAGCGGTTGATATATGATTAGCTTTTTCAACAAGAGTCATTTTATCAAAGTTTATTACACCAGTTGGTGTAGTACTAATACCGGGATCGGGGAGTCGAGAAGCTTTTAGTGTATCGATTATTGATTGTAGTGACTGAATTTTAAATATTGCAAATACGCCGATGATTGATAATATAGCAGCATTTGCTTGAAGCAAAGCACTATATAGATAATGTCCGGATTCGATAGAAATATTTAGGTTTAAATTTTTAATAATAATGGCACTATTACAAAATATTAATGAAACAAGAATCAATGAAAAAATATATAATATAGTTATACTACATTGTATATTTTTGATTAGTTTAATTTTATTCATTTTGTATTTTTTTCTTGGTTTATAAAAGCCATAATTCCTTGAGCTTTTTCCTCAATTAAATTTCCATAGGTTATTATGTCCAATATTCGAGCAAGTGGTTCCTGGTCTTTTGCACCGTTAAATATGTTATAACAAATGTTTGAAAGTAATTGTTCTGATAACTCGAAATCATTAATTAAATCTCCAACATTAATAGAATTTTCCATTCCTGGTAATACTAGACTCCTATTTAGAGACATCTTTAAAATAAGCAATCTACGTTCTCTTTTTTTTGAATATTTAACCATATCACTAAATGTAAAATAATAATTGGGTGGTTGTGTTACATTGCCCCACTTATCATTAAGAATACTATACATCCAATTGGTTGCACTTTCTCCTAGTAGTAAAATTAGTTTCAAAAATGAATTTATAAATGGAGATTTTATTGTATCAATGAAATCTAATATTAGTTTTGCACTAATATTTTCTTCCAAATTTAAAAACCAATAGAGTCCTGGTGCGTAGTGCTTGGTTAGGGCGGTTGTTGCCAAAAGTAATTGAACAGATTTCTCATTAGCAACATGTTCTCGTTCACAATAAATTCGATAATAGACTTCTTTGCCTAAATGAAATTTATTTTCTGATTTGGATAACAATCTATTTGTTTCAATAACATTATTTATTTCATCGAATAAGTTATCTGATAATCTTTCATGCAAATATGTACCCGATGCTTTTGTTTCATCTCGGGTTAGAATAATATTTTTGTTTTCACTAGTTATCTCCTCCCTAATTTCTTTAGTAAAAGTAACATTTTTATGTCCTTTTTGTGAATCTGGCGAAAGAGCAACAATTATATCTGCATTTTTTATTCGTTTTTCATTAATTAACCCAATTCTATAATCAGTCAAAACGGAGTTTTCAATATTTTCATCCATTAATTCTTGAGTAATATTTATTATTCTTTCAAAAAAAGCTTTGACAGGGATTGGACAACTTTTATCTTTTGAATGTTTAACAAAGTAATCTATAGGTGAATATGGTAGTTTAAATCCAATCGGTAGTAAATATAAATTAGTATCTTTTGTTAAATCTTGTTTAAAATATTCTTTAATAAATTCCAGAAAAAAGATAATATTTTTCTTGACTAATAAAAAAATCAAGGGATTTAAATAACCTGAATAAAAGTGTGTGATTCCATTTCTATAGTCATATAATAATTCTATATTTTTTCTTACAGGAAGGTAATTTTTCCCTAAATTACTAAATACACACGAAATACATTCAGGTAGTGGTTTCGTTGTTCCATCAGACAAAAATAATTTAACATTTTTTAAATATTTATGAATGTAAGCTTTTAATGTTAATTCCCATGCATTAATTATTAGTAGAACAACAATTTCATACCTATATGAAATATTTGGTTTATTATGAAGCTCTATAGCCGCCATCATTGCTGATTTGCTACTTTTTACTAGAGTATGGGCTATTGGAGGTTTTCTCTTCATATTATAAAATGTAATTGCTCGAAATAATTTATCCTTCTTAAAACCTTCTCCGTTATAGTTGGTAAATAATTAATTTTAAAATTAAAGTTAATCATACCAACTTGAAATTAGTTATATTTCCCGGTACTGCTGTAGAACAAATGCAAAACTAACTTAAGGTTGTTTTCTACCCATAAACTCACCACTTTAATATTTAGATGCCTTATTCAGTGCTGATTGCACCATTGTACATACTTAAAAGAACGTTTTGGGGTATTAAGTTTGTGGTCAGGGCCTACTAAAATTCCTGTTTTTGTCTTTCCCGCCCACAAAACAACTCCTATAATTCAGGAGTTGTCTCATTTTCAATTAATAAGGATAGGACTTGTCTTCATCTACTTTTAATAGTATTCGAATTAATATAACCTTTTCTGATTACAACGGGCTTCTTTTTAAAACCCAATGCCAATAGACTAAACTTTTTCTTTTTGGATTTAGTTTTATTTTTCATTGATAGATTCGCCTTTTAATCTATTCCTTTAATTACTTGCATATCCACTCATGCTTTTCGCTTAGACGGATAAACCCAAGTTACAAGATCTCCATTTATTTTATGGAATCTTATTCTTTTCTTTTTATCTCAACAAACAAACATAACCAGGTCAAGATTAATATGCATTTCGCTATTTTGTTCTTTTTCTAAAAACATTTTTGTTGTTCCTCCTTAAATATTAGATTTTTATAATACTCCGCTTTTACATTACCAGCCTTAACACCCTTAAGAATAATAGGAGCCTTTTCAGCGGGTCGTTTTCATTCATGTTTATTCGCAAGATAGCGAATGACATATGGGCTAGTACGGTATCTGTAAGCTGTACGATACATGCCCACCTCGTATCAGCATTCAAATATCTTATTAATTCCTATTTCTGTTTCCAATCTATATGTTTCTGTATCTTTTCTAGTATTCATTATATTCCTCCATACTCAATATAGTGTTTTGATTGTTCGTTAGTTCGGGCATTACCTGATTAATTGTGTTAATTGCGAAAATTGCACTTAATAAAAAACCATATAATATTATATATCTAGTTATATATATTTAAATAATATACTAATATTTAAGTACAATTATCGCAATTTCTAGTTATTAATGCCCTAAGTTCTATTATTGTTGTTTATACGAGATTGCGCTTTTTTCAAATAAGTGCAATTTATCGCAATTTTATACAATTTATTCATTCTATTCAAAGATATAACCTTTTTGTGTATTTCCATCAATATCTACATCCTTTATTTTTATGCCATTTAAATTGCACATCCGTGTAAACATATTGGCATTTTTATTCTTTTGAAATATATTGTTATAAAGTATCCTTAAATCGTCACGATGGATTTTGTCCTTTGATGGCTGTTCGATCACTATTTTTAGAGCATTATGATATTCGTACTTATCAACATCCCAAGTATTAATCACTTGAAATGGAACAAGATTTTCTTTTAGCCAATCCCAATCCTTATTTCTCACCGAATCAAAAAACATTGTTGTGTCTGTTGTGCTAAGATCGATCAGAACCTTACGCGCTTCATTTTTAACAACTCTGTTTAGCGTTTTTTCATCAACCTCATGACATTTAAGATAGCCAATAAATTGTGGCACTTCTTTTTTAAGCTGCTTGACCATCTCATCATCACCCAGCCACCATTCCCGTTCATAGGCATTCTCGTTTTGCCAATTTCCAATTATAAATCGTCTATCGGTAGGCTCTAGTGTTAGACCGTTTCTTTTATTCGTCGCAAAGAATAGATTTGCATTTATTTTGCCATTCTTGATATCAACACCTTTTGACTCTACTGCTATATGTCGATCTGCGATTACCTGCTTTAGCACTCTAGCTAATCTGTCACCTTTGTTTGTAAAGTCAGCTTCGACTTCATCGACAAGCAGACAATAGTTATGTTCCAAAAACGAATTAAACTCTTTGATGAAAGAGCCGTGTTGGATCTGTGTGCAGTATAACCTGCCAAAGATTTGTGCAACTGTATAATTGAACCAAAGTCCTTTGCCTACTCCATGAACCCCCTGAAAGAGAAATGCTACTCGGAGTTTTTTGCCGGTTTGAACCATGTGCGCTAGATGGTTTATTAGTGAGTCATATACTTCTTGGCTGTAACCTACTATGTGTTGCATTACTTTTTTTGTGTATTTAGGAACAACAAAAACGTTTTTTTTGTTGGGCTCTGCCAATAAGATCTCAGGAGCAACATAACGATTCACAAAACCTTTATCCATATCATACCGAATACGGTTTGCAAAGTCATAGTCAAACTCTACCTCAGAATATTTATCTGGAATGGCCATGTCACGACTTTTTAGCGCGTTAGGAATGTTCATTTTAGCAATTG
>SDBT01006675.1_pt1 | contig 19089 bp, 18 predicted proteins | sample 2277101 | NCBI WGS metagenome assembly SDBT01 (sample SAMN10404973, study PRJNA504765) | marine sediment metagenome | isolation source: marine sediment core GS10_PC15, 103 cmbsf | place: Arctic Ocean: Southern Knipovich Ridge | collected 2010 | reverse complement strand
AATACCACAGCCAAGTATCGAAAGGTTGCTGGAGAAGAGCATCGCAAGTGGTATGAAAGCCTGTGGAGCAAGACCGTTTAGTGAGTGGCTGAACTACCCAGAGGTCACAACATAAGCAAATGTTACCCAGTCGAACAATTCAAGCAACTGTGACATCAACAGTACATTCTCAACAAAGGCAAGCCCTGCCACTAAGCCGGATTTACAGTCAGGGCTCAACTTTCTCATTGTGGTTACTTAAGCAGCGGACTTCTTTTCCCTTAAGGCTCTTTAGCTACCAGCGATTCCATCCAAACTGGTACGTGCTGACCACGGCGCTGGCGAATAGCCATAATAAACAGTACCAGAATCATTATGACCGCTAAACCCATACCACTAAAGGTGACCGTTAACGACCCTATCTGAAACCAAGTAGCTGCTTTCTCTAGCAGAACACTTAACAGCTTGAGGATAGCACCTATAGCTGCTATTAGAATTGAGATAGCTAAGACGAATCTTACTGATACTCCACGAACATATCGGGTAACCAGTGCTCCAAACTGCACTCCGATGCTAGACGCCACCACCATAATGAAAGCGGCAAAGATTATGACATTACCACTCATAGTATGTCGGATAGAGCCGTAAGCCGCGGAGAAGATAATCTGGAATAAACTCGTACCTACTGCTATGAAGGATGGTATCCCGACGAGGTATATCAAAGCTGGCACCAGAATAAATCCACCGCCAACTCCGAGAATACCTACCATCATGCCGATAAAGAAGCCAGCAGCTAATATAATCCAGAGAGATATGGTGACCCCTGATTTAGCGAAATGTAACATCGGGGGTAGATTAATACTTTGAAGCCTCTGCGATAAAGATGTTGCTCTCATATCCGGTAGTGGTTTTTCCCCTTTTTCAAGCATCTTGTCAAGCTGTCTCTTTCTCATGGCACTTTCTAACAAAGTATAGATACCAACTATAAGCAGCATACATATAGCAATAGAGAGCACAACCTCATCGGCCAAACCGATATCTCTGGCCCAATTGAGGATTCTCACTCCCACTTCCACGCCGCTCATGGCAGCAACAATCATCACCAGTCCCAGTTGCATGTCCACATTACCCAGTTTTCGGTGTCTGAGCACACCGATAATGGCGTTGCCCATTACCCAGGCAAGACTGGTCCCGACGGCAAAATTAGCCGGGAAGCCAAGTATAATCAATGCTGGCATCACGACGAAGGCACCACCAACACCGGCAAATCCACTTAGAATTCCGGCGCCAAGAGAGATAAAGACAAGCAGGAATACATTAATATCTACGCCTGGTAGCATTGAGAAGGTTATCATTTTGTTAGTGAATATGTATCAGTTGCAGTAGTGTAATAGTTATTTATTATTAGCGTTTATCTCATAACCTATGAGGTCAGCGATTCTCTCCATTAGAAAACCCAAGGTGATGCCCAGCACCAGCATCAATCCCAGGTTATAAAGTACAGTAAAATAACCTGTACTTGTCTGTAACCGTTTGAACATCTCCAGATACATTCCTGTAGAGTGCCAGTGAACCGTATGCCAGACTATTAGTCCACAAACAGGAAGGAGAATTGCCACTTGAATAACAGTTTTCTTTCCTTTGCTCATACTAAGCTTCTTTCTAGCTACTCGGTTCCGCTCGTCAAAGATAAATCAATACCTCTGCTCTTGAATGATTACATGTATCCTAGCTTGCGTAACCTTGACATCATCTGTTCCTTATCCTGCCTTCTTCCTGCCCTTTCGGTAGTATGTTCAAGATCCTGTTCCCAGGCCGGGACTCCCGGTTCCGCTATGGCGCTGGTAGTTTTGGCACCGAGAGAACGGTAGCCCTGTTCATAGAGTATACAGTAAGGTAATTTATACACCTGATAGGTATTCCAGAGAGCTCTCTCGGTAAAGTGCAGGATTGGTTTAATCCGAATGTGCCCCGGTATTAGATGAGCCGCCTCTTTCTCTTCAAAGTACTCATCTTTAACTCTGGCTGCCTGCTCGTCTCTTCGTAGACCCTGGAAGATACCTTTTACATTATGCCGCTCAATATACGTATTGAACATAACCGTTTTCATCAGGTGGTTACCGGTATAGGATTCGGCTTCAAACGGGAAGCTTTCCAGTTCAAAATCAATGCGCTTAAGCTCAGCTTGGTTCCGTTCGTTCAAGTCTTTTACTTTAACCGTAGCGTTTAACTTGCCACCAGCTGCTTTGACTAAATCATCATTGAGACACCATTCAAGGTTTAAGTTCCACTCCTTGGCGTACTTATTTATAAAATCATGGATTTCCTCAAACGTGTCGTACTCGTCAATAGTCATAACCTTGGGCAGTTTGATGCCATCCTCCTGGCATACCTGGCGGATAAGCCACAATGTCAATGTGCTGTCTTTGCCACCTGTCCAGGTAATAGCTAGGTCATCTACCTTGAACTTTTTAAATGTTTCTCGAATTACCTCTTTTGATTTCTCAATAAGCTCCGCGCATTCCATTTCCTTGTCAGTCATTTTTGTTCCCCTTTCTTTTTATCTTTTAACTGAGCCATCTCCTGGCTTTAGGTTTCAATTTTCTTTTCAGCTCCTCAGCTTGAGGTGATGTATTGACGATGTTATTCAATTCTCTTGGGTCATTTTTAAGGTCGTACATTTCCCAGGTATCAAGATTGGCGCGGTATATTACCTTAAGGTCTCCCTCACGATAAAAATAGATATCCTTGTTTATGTTTCCTCCCCGCTGGCTGTGCTGGTCAATAGCCTCACCAAAACAACCTTTTTGTTGGTAGTTCTTGAGAGGAAGAAGAGAGTGCCCTACAAAGTTTTCTACCGGCTCAAGACCGAAGAGGTGTATTATCGTTGGCGGTATATCAACATTACTGACCAGAGTATCACAAACCTCTCCTTTATCTTTGTTCGGGTCGTAGATAAGAAGGGGTACATCGATAAGCTCGGAATACATTTTGTCATCATGGGAAAGCCCGCCATGCTCGTTGAACTCATCACCGTGGTCGCTGGTTATGATAACTACCGAATCTTCTAAGATGCCGAGTTTTTCCAGAATGCTAAAGAATTCCTGAACGCAAGTATCCACTTCCCGAACGTGTATGTCGTAGAGTTTCTTTAATAACGCCACTTTCCCTGGGTCAGAAGCATTTCTCTTTAGGATTATATTTTCAAACAGGCTGTACATTTCATCCTGGCTAATGTCAACCGAAGAGTCTACCATATCAATGTATTTCTTTTCCGGCATATAGGGCTCATGGATATCCATATAATGAAGCCAGAGGAAAAACGGTTTGTATTCTCCATCTTTGGCATGTGCTGACAACCAGTTATTTACCTTGGCGTTTATTATGTTGCCTCTGATATAGGGTATTCTAGGCTCAACCTCGTCCTCCAGGGAGTCATAAAAAACATCCCAGCCACGGTTCCAGCCAAGAAAACCGCTCACATATGGGTTGGAATGGAATCCAGCAGTTACAATTCCGGCTTTTTGAAGCGGTTCAGAAATCAAAGTTCTTTCCGGTGCCAGCCCCTTCGGTTTCCCGTATTCTAGATAATAAGAGGAGGTGAGTAACCCCGGAAATGACGCTTGTGTGTAGGGACCGGTGGATTGTCCCTTGGTGAACTTAATGCATTTATTCTGCAGAGAATCAATAAATGGCGTTAATCTACTTTTATTACCGTAACAGCCTACGGCATCCTTCCTTAAGGCATCTATTGTCAACAGAATGACATTCTTCATCTTGAGTTCCCAGCTTTACTTTGATAATACTTAACCAAAATATCAATTACTTCTTTCCTACTGAACTGGTCAGGTGGTCTCTCCCCTCTGGTGAGCATCTCACGAAGTTTTGTGCCGCTGATGGATAGGTGATCTTCACTACCATGGGGACAGGTCTTGGGGGAAGCCATCGAACCGCATTTCTCGCACCAGAAAGTGGAGTCCAACTTCAACGGCTGTATGTGCAAATCCCCAGGATTTAATTCGTCAAAAATCTTCTGGGCATCAAAAGGTCCGTAGTAGCTGCCAACGCCGGCATGGTCTCTACCGACGATAAGGTGGCTGCAGCCAAAATTCTGGCGAATGATAGCATGCAGTATCGCCTCTCTTGGCCCGCCATACCGCATCTCCATAGGATAAACCTTCAATATCACCCTATCCTTGGGATAATAGCTATCTAGAAGCACTTTATAGCATTCCATTCGCACCTCGGCGGGAATGTCACCACTTTTTAGCCTGCCCACAATGGGATGAATGAGAAGACCATCGCAGACCTCCAGGGCAATCTTGGTCAGATACTCGTGAGAGCGATGCAAGGGATTTCGAGTCTGAAAAGCAGCTATGGTTGTCCAACCTCTATCAGTAAATATGGCTCTTGTCTCCGCAGGCCGGGCAAACTCGGCAAATCTCTGTGGATAGTCGCCCTCACTGAAAATCTTTACCGGACCTCCCAGGTAAACCTCTCCTTGCTCATATATACTTCTGACTCCAGGGTGCTCCACGTCATCTGCTCTAAAGACTTGAAGGGCTTCCCTATGTTTATCATAGGAGTATTTCTCTGTAACGAGCATACTGGCCATAACTTCATCGCTGTCTGAACTGAGCAGCGCAATCCTCTGGCCTTCCTTAATTTTCACTGCCTCTTCCTTGGAGATAGAAAGGGTAATGGGGATAGGCCAAAGCAGTCCGTTCTTTAAGCGCATCTCAGCGACAACGCTTTCGTAGTCTTCCCTGCCGACGAAACCCTCAAGGGGACTAAACGCTCCCATGGCCAGCATAATCAAGTCAGACACCTCTCTTGAGTTCAGTCTGACCTTGGGTAGTATCTCAGCCTCTTTGATACCCTCTTCCCATTGGCTACCATGGGCTAGCAGTGGAAGTAGTTTGCCTCCGTGGGGTGGAACTAAACTAGGCATATGATTGTTCTCCTCTCTCAGACGTTGCTTTCCTTTTCCAGTCAAATACAAAGATTGTTGGTCAGAGTTATCTTGAGAGCCACCCACCGTCTACATTTAATATGGCGCCGTTAATATAATTAGACGCTGCCGATGCCAAGAAGACAACCGCGCCCTTGAAATCATCAGGTTCTCCCCAGCGGCCAGCCGGAATCCGCTCAAGGATTGACTTGCTACGGACAGGGTCGTTCCGAAGTTCTTCTGTGTTCCTTGTGGCAATATAGCCCGGCGCAATAGCATTTACGTTTACCCCCTGGCCTGCCCACTCATTGGCAAACGCCTTGGTGATTTGGCCAATCCCGGCCTTGCTGGCAGCATAGCTAGGAATCAGTATACCTCCTTGGAATGTCAGCATCGAAGCGGTGAAGATTATCTTGCCCGAACCACGTGCCAGCATATCCTTCCCTATTTCACGGGTCAAAATAAAGTGGGAGGTCAGGTTGGTTTCAATAACCCTATCCCAGTCCTCGTCTGGATGCTCAACTGCCGGTTTACGTATAATTATGCCAGCGTTATTCACCAGAATATCAATGACAGGATTTTCAGATTTCACCCGGGAGATAAAGTTATACAGGGCCTGCCGGTCACCAAAATCACACTTATAGCCTTTGAAGTTTCGGCCCAGAGCATTGACTTCTTTCTCTATTTCACTCCCGGACTCCTCCAGGGTAAAACTGACACCTATGATATCAGCACCGCCCTCCGCCAGTCCCAGTGCCATAGACCTGCCAATTCCGTGCTTACAACCGGTCACCAGGGCAACTTTTCCATCTAGCCTAAATTGATCCAGTATGCTCATTCCTTTCTCCTTTCTTAGTCGCTGCACTTCAATAGCACCTTCATGAAGTTAGTGCCTCTCTCAATCTCTTCAAAAGTAGCCTGCACTTGCTCGAGCGGGCGAATGTCAGAAATAAGCTGGTCGAGAGGAAGAGCTTTGGAGGCCACGAGAGAGATGGCTGCCTCAAAATCTTTAGGCTCGTAAACTCTGATACCCAGCATCCGAATTTCTCGCAGGAAAATCCGGTGCAGGTCTACCTTCACCGGTTCGGCGTGAACGCCAACAATCACGATGTAGCCACGGGTTCTGACAAGCTTGGTCATCATTTCAGCACCAGTCGCATGTCCAGTCACCTCAAAGACAACGTCGGCGGCCGCTGTACCTGTCTGCTCTTCTACGTACTTTGGAAGGTCAATCTCCAGCGGATTCACCACCTCCATTCCTAGCTCGCGAGCAAGGTTGACTCGGAACTTATTGATTTCGGAGACAAGGACACACGCCTTTTTTATTTTTAATAGTAATGCCACAAGCGTGCCGATTGTCCCAGCACCTTGGACAACAACATAGTCTTTGTCGGTAACTTGCCCGAGACGAACATCATGGGCAGCAACCGCTACCGGCTCAATCATCGCTGCATGTCTCATGTCAATAGTATCTGGTAGATGATGCAACGTGTGTGCTGGCACTGTCCACGTACTTTGAAAAGCACCGGGACTATCAATACCCATGAAATTTAAATTATGGCAGATATGATAGTATTTCAATTGGCACGCTGGGCACTTCAAGCAAGGCTCCAACGGTCTCACCACAACCCTATCTCCCACCTTGAATCCGGCAACACCTTTTCCAAGCTCGGCAATCTCGCCGGACATTTCATGGCCAATGACCTGCGGTATTTTGACTCGCTGGTCCATATGCCCCAAGTAAATATGGTAGTCCGTCCCGCAAATACCGCAATAGACCACATTGAGCCTTACCTGTCCCAGTCCAGGAGCCTGCAACTTGGACTCACCAACGCTGAACTTCTTATTACCTTCGTAAAAGGCTCCTTTCATAACTGCCTCCCACATTTATTCTTTAATCTGACGCTGGCTCCCAACAGCCTCCTACCAGTCGCCCTTTGTTCTCTGATAGGTGTTGTCTCTAGGCCTAGGAGACCACGAAAGAATCGGAGAAGTGAGATCTTCGTTCTTGCCTTGCTAGGAAGCTTAGTCCTTGGCACAGGACTTCTACCGGCTTATTCTTATGCTTCCTGCACCGGCTATTAACTTTTCTACTTCCTCTGGAGCAAACCAGTTAAAATCGCCGGGATTTGAATGTTTCAGTGCTGAGACAGCAGTACCATATTTTAGTGCCCATTCAATATCCTCATTATTGGTAAGATAAGCATACAGAAAGCCACCAGCAAAAGAATCTCCGGCACCGAGCCGATCTACTATTTCTATATCATACTTTCGGTCTTCATAAAACTTGCCCTGATGATAGGCAATGGCTGTCCAGTTGTTCCTCCACACTGTAACATTTTCCCTTACGGTGATGGCCACCACTTTGAAGTTGAAATGCTGGGCAAGTTTCAGAGCCACCTCTTTGTAGTCCTTACCTTCCAACTGGAAAACTCTGGCCGTATCTTCCTCGGTGGTAATCAAGATATCAATGTACTCCATTAAGGGGCTAAGGGTATTCCTGGCTTGCTCTGCACTCCAGAGACGAGCTCGATAGTTAAGGTCGAAACTAACAAGGAGATTCGCTTTTCGTGCCTCGATCAGGGCTTCTTGAGTAGCCTCAGCGGTGCTACTACTTAATGCCGGAGTAATGCCGGTTACATGAAAAGCCCTTGCCTTGGAGAACAGCTTAACCCAGTCAATCATTCCCGGTTGTATCTTTGATATGGCCGAGTTAGCCCGGTCATAGAAAACTGCACTTGAACGGGGAAGTGCTCCGAACTCAACCAAATAGATGCCGAGCCTGTCCTCATCTGACCAGATAATATATGAGGTATCAATACCTTGTTCGCGTGCCTTATTTCGTACCATTCTTCCCAGAGGGTTGCGAGGCAGACAAGTTACAAAAGTTGTGCTTAGTCCCAGCCTTGTTGCAGTGGCAGCCACATTGAGCTCAGCACCACCGACATAAGCTTCAAAGCTTGTCGTTTGTTCCAGCCGCTGGAAATGTGGTGGAGAGAGTCTTAGCAATGCTTCCCCGAATGCGACCAAGTCAAACATTATTCGCCTCCCTTAAGTTTCTCTCTGACCTCTCTGATCCGGGTGACAAAGTCTCTCGCTTTCTGCTCTAGTACACCATAATCTCCCTGAGCCAGAGCTTCCTTAGTTAGGTCACCCCCGACTGCTACCGCAGCTGCTCCGGCCTCAAACCATTCTGCTACATTACCTAAGTTGATGCCTCCAGTTGGAATCAGCATTGCCTGTGGTAATGGTTCCCTTATTGCCTTTATGATTTGGGGGCCAAAGAGGTTAGCCGGGAAGACCTTTATGGCATCAGCCCCACTCTCTAAGGCTTCAACCACCTCTTTGGGACTCATCGCCCCGGGTATGCAGACCTTACCGTAGCGATGGCATATCCGAACAGTCTCGAGGTCAAAATAAGGACTAACCACGAATTCAGCTCCAGAGAGAATAGCCAGACGAGCTGTCTCCAGGTCCAGGACAGTGCCAGCTCCAATTATTATCTCTCCACTCCGGTATCTCGATGCCAGCTCGCGGATTACTTCAAGAGCTCCTGGCACGGTCATTGTTATCTCAATAGCGGTAATACCACCCCTGCGGGCCGCTTCAGCTAGATTGTATCCCCGCTCAACATCAGGTGCTCGGATTACGGCAATTATGCCACCTTCGAGGATACGCCTCAGGGTTTCGTACTTGTCTTGCATTTTCTCCCTCCCTCACAAACCCCTTTAGTTTTGCTACGAGACCTTTCGTGGCGGTGGAAAAACACACGGAAGGGGAATATTCGCCTCTATTGTCCCAGTTTCCCTTAGTAGAGCCCGCCAACTACTTCACGTTGATACAGTAAGTACCCCCTCTGTCACCATATCGTCAAGAGCAGAGCCAAAGGCTTTGATGGTCTGGTCGATATCCTCTTCAGTATGAGCGGCTGATAGGACAAAGAACTTCCCCCCCATGGTAGCAACACCACGATGAAGCAGGTGAAGACAAAGTCGTTCCTTTGTGGGAACTCCCGCCATTAACTTGCGAACATCCTTGGTAGGTGGCATAGTATCATCAGACGGCTCGTAGTCAAGCGGGCCAAGATATAAGTGGACTATAGTCCTGCTATATAGGCGACCACTGATATTTCGCTCTTTTAAAACTTCGTTTCCCTTCCTTCGAAGGTAATCGGCAAGCTCACGAGCCTTCCTTTGGGGTTCACCACTCAGGTACAACTTGCAAGCAACAATACCGGTCGAACATAAGAGAGGATTAGCATTCCAAGTGCCTGTATGACTAATGCGTCGCTCCGGCGGATTATTAGGATTAAAGGCTTCCATGATATCAGCCCGACCTAATAAAACTCCGGCACCCAGCCCCCCAGCCACAGCCTTACCCAAGGTGGTTAAATCAGGCCTGACGCCTACCATAGCTTGCCAGCCCCCTGGAGAATCCCGAAAGCCAGTGATTATCTCATCCATGAGCCAAATAGTGCCATATTTTTTAGTGAGGCCAGACAGATCATGAATGAAGTCATTATCCCAAGGAATCAGGCCAGCCATGTGTGCGCCTCCTCCTTCTGTCATGAGGATAGCATATTCTTTAGCAGCCAGTTCTCTCTCTACCTCATTAAGGTCGTTCATAGGTATGATTTTCACTTCGGGCGTGATAACGCCTGCTGAACCTGCAGGCGCTACTTCCCCGGACCAACCATGAAAATTCTCTTCAAACCTGAGAATTTTCTTCCTGCCAGTAAATGTTCGGCTTAACATTATCGCCATCAGATTGGCTTCCTGTCCACAGGCGAAGAACTCAACCCTTTCCGCTCCGGGTATCATACTCTTTATTAGCTCGGCCCACTCCACTTCAAACTCGTGGTTTTCACCATAATGAACTCCTTTGGCCATCTGCTCTTGTACTACCTGAACTATTGCTGGGTGGCTGTGACCCAGAATCAGACTGCCGTGCCCCATCACGTAGTCTATGTATTCCTTGTCATCTACGTCCCACTTTCGTGAACCATTGGCATGAGTAATATAAGGCCTGAAGGGATCAAGAATACGCGTTAGGTGGGTAGCACCATTAGCAGCAAAGACCTTAACTGCCCGTTCATGCAATTTCTGTGATGTTGGATGAGTTCTCTTGTATTCTTCAACTATGTCTAACACTTTATGCCCTCCTGAGCCCTCCTTGTGAATCTGTTAACTTTGGGGCAGCCTACCGTATCTCCTACATAGGCAATAGCGTCAATCTCCACTAGCATACCGGGTAAAGCAAGTTGTCCGCCGTAGCAAACTCGCGCCGGGAAAGGCTTTGAGAAAAAGGCCCTGTATGCATCATTCATTGACTTAAAATTGGCAACGTCAGTTAAAATAACTGTGACCTTAATCACAGCACTCAAACTGGTACCATTCGTCTCGAGGATAGCCTTTATGTTCTCCAGTGTTTGCTTGGTTTGTTCCTCAATGGTATCGCCTTGTACCTTTGCCGTCTGAGGATCGACAGGACCCTGTCCGGAAACAAAGATAAAATCCCCAGCTCTACACGCTTGTGAATATGGCCCTGTAGGAACTGGTGCTTTATTTGTTTTGATGATCTCCTTCATTTTGACCTCCTTTGTCTTTTCTTATGGCATATCCGGCTTCATCACTTCATCATACTTGGCAAGAACAAGGAAACAGCGTAAATCTATCGCTCCCACAGCATTCAGAAAAGACAGATTTACCATCTATCCATAAGTTTGCAAGAGTCTATACAGTACATTGGTTCCGAATTCAACTGCTTCTACTGGAATCCGCTCATCAACACCATGAATAGTTTCAAAAAAGTTGAACTCTTCAGGCAAGTTCATGGGTGGAAAGCCATATGTCTGAATGCCGAGGCGGGAGAAATGGCGCGCATCAGTGGTTAAACTAACTATAAAAGGCACGGGAATAGCATCCGGTTCAACCTCTTGCAAAATTCTTGCCAAAGTGGCGAATAGTCCCATGTCTGGCTCTGCGGGGCCAAGCTTGTACTGACTCACTTCTAGGTCTATGTCATCCCCAATAATCTGTCGCAGTTCCGTTAACATGTCGTCAGGCGTATAGCTTGGCAGCAGACGTCCATCGAGTTCAAGTATTATTTCACTGGGAATGATGTTAACTTGCTCTCCACTCCGTATAACAGTGGCGTTGACTGTATTGTGCAATAAGGCGTCAAGAAGTATCCCTTGTTGACCTAAGAGGTCTAGAGTGCTATCTGTTAAAGTTGGATCAAGAAGTTGGCTAAAAGTTGACTTCATACGGGGAGATAAGGTGGCCGCAATTGACTCAATCATTTGGCGTGCTACAGGTGTTATATGCACTGGTAGGCGATATTTATCTAAACTTTGCAATATTTGAGCAAGCCTTGCCATTGTACCTCCTCGTATGGGGATAGAACCATGCCCACCTGGCCCGTGCAAAGTAGCCTTCATCCAGCAGGACTGTTTTTCAGCAACCTGGATAGCATAGAATTTGCGTTTGCCAACATATATAGGAGAGCTCCCAAATCCCCCAGCTGCATAACGGATACCCTCAAACAGCTCAGCATGGTTTTCTACTAGGTATTTCGCCCCTAGAATACCACCCCTTTCACCATCACATAATATGGCAAGAACAATGTCACCATTTGGTGTTAGCCCTTCTAATTTGGCTCTAAGAAAAGCAGCTAGCATCATGGCTATGCTACCTTTCATGTCCAAGGCGCCTCGACCCCAGACCCAGCCATCTATTACTTTCCCCTCAAATGGTGGCCATGTCCAGTTCTGATTGGCTGTCGTTACCACATTTACTGCACCGTGGAGTAATAGTGGTTGTGCCATACCCCGCCCCTTCAAGCGGGCAATTAAATTAGGTCGATCTGGCTCTTTAGCATAGTACTTCGTTTCAAAGCCAGCTTTGACAAGTAAATCGTTTATGTAGCTAACACACTCTAGTTCGTTACCTGGTGGATTAGTCGTATCAAAACGGATAAGGTTTTGTAATAACTCTACTGGATGCTTATGCATAACTCCGAAATGAACCTCCTTCAGTAAGTATATACAACACAATAGGTTGTTATAGTATCAGTATATATTATGTTTCAATCAGTAGCCCAAGTGACCAAGACGCGAACGAAGAGCTTTCTCATGCTCATCAGCTTCCTCAGTGCCAGACTTGCCTCTTTCCCTCAGTATAAATTCAAATCTGGCAGGGTCCAAGTCCTTCCCCTTAAGACCCGGGAAGTCAGAACCATACCGGTGTGCTTTGAAAATAAGGTTTGTCCACCCTAAACTCGACTTGAACGTAAAAAACGGGCTGATAAATTCCCAAACTATCTTGCCATCAGGTGTTACCTCAAAGATTCTTCCCTTGGTTGATTCACAGACAAGAGTGTTACCGTTGGGCAGTCTTTCAGCACTGGAGCAGATGGACGAATAGAAGCTGTGCAAGTTTTCAGCCCGATACTCCCATTCAATCTGGTTTGTTTTTGGATTGACCTCTATTACCCGTGAGTAGTCATTAGTCAAGTGAGAGGGGTCCCGTTCATCAGGTGCTAAGCGATGACATCCGTTGTCAAAGGCAAGAATGCTACCATTGGCTAGCACGGTAGGATTATGCTGATGCCCAAGTTCACTTTTGCCCCACCGCCACTTGATGTTGCCTGTTTTCTTATCAATAATCGCCAAAGTATTGAGATAACGGAAGCTAGCGACTATATCACCGCTGGGAAAGATGTCAAGCCCGTTGATATAGCCCCAGATGACCCGACGGCAAAGTGGACAATGAACATCTATTTCTGGGTCCATATGTTCATAGCCTAACCATTCCCAGACTACTTTAGCCTCGGGGGTGATCTCTTGAAAGCCGGCACCCCACATCCCATCTTCAAGCTCTGTCCCGGGAACACCACCCCTGACCTTGGAGGCAACTTCTTTAGGGATTAAGACATATCGGTTAAGCAAAGTATTCCCGTTTTTCAGACGGCTGAAATCGTGGTGCATATATAAATCCTCATGTTTCCAGACTACATTGCCCTGCCAGTCTACCTCCACTAATTCCTTTCCACCAGTGCCGAGAAAAGCAGTCGGCTCCTCACCAGTTTTGTGAATCCGAATCTGATTGCCGTTGGGCAGTAAACGGACATCGCTACCAAGAAAGGTCGGCATCTTCCAGTGATGCACCACCCGACCTTTCATATCGATTAACCACACATCTGTCGAGAAATGTGGTCCGGCAAACATAGTATACCCGTTATATGCCTTTGACGGATCATAAATAGTTACCGCTTGCTCCAGCTTTTGCTCAAGATACATTCGTCTCTCCTTTCTATTACTTAGATTCTCTCATTTCCAAGAAGACCAGCCATGCGCCTAATCAAGATTGTCATCGAGGTCTGGTCTTTCTTGCCCGGTCCTATGTTGCTTGTTGCTTGTAGAAGTCCAAGCCCTATATCTTTTTTCACCAGAGCAGAAGAAACCGGGCATCTCGTTTAATATTCTCCTTTTTGTTATGTCCTCACCTCTGTCATGACCTATCTTCTCACTGTCATCTCCTCCTTTCGGTACAACCAATTCTTATCGGTCCTTACCTCATCATATTCGGCAGCCACAGAGCAACTTGAGGAAACAGCATGATAATCACTAGGAATATACCTTCAATTAGTATGAAAGGCGCAGTGCCACGAAGCACGTCGCCTAGTTCTACTTCTGGCGGCGAGATCCCCTTTATGACGTAAAGATTAAGCCCCACCGGTGGCGTGATCGCTGCGATTTCCATATTAATCACAAAAAGAACGCCAAACCAGATGAGATCGACACCGAGTAAAATGACGATAGGAAGAATAATGGGTATGGTCACTAAGAGAATAGGGGCCGGGTCCATAAGACACCCTAGAAAGATAAGAAATAGCATTATTAATGCTATCGTTGCTATTGTTGGCAGCTCCGCAGTGACCAAAAGCTGGGTCAGACCCTGGGGAATCCGCAGATAGGACATGAGTAACCCGAAGGCAGTAGCCCCCACCATAATGAAACCTACGAAGCACGTGGTTCGGACCGCTGCCATTGCCCCTCTCAACAGATTACTAGGTGTCGCCTTTTGATACACCACGGCAATGATAATGGCTCCTACTACCCCAATGGCCGCAGCCTCCATAGGAGTGACTACCCCGGTATATATGGTACCTAACACGGTGATAATTAACAGTATAGGAGCGATCGTTTTCCTCAAAGAGGCCCACCTCTCTCTCCAGGAGGGGGAGGGGAGCCTTGGAGCTATATTAGGCCTATGCCTTGCGTACAAGACTACATAGATGCTCATCATTCCCGCTAATATTAAGCCAGGTATAACGCCGGCAATAAACAGCTTCGCTATTGACTGTTCGGCGTAGAGGCCGTACAGAATCATCAGAACGCTGGGCGGTATAAGCACACCCAACGTCCCGCCAGCAGCCACCGATCCTGTGGCTAGCCTTTTACTATAGCCGTGTCTAATCATTTCTGGGACAGCAAGCGTACCTACCGCAGCGGCAGTTGCAATGCTGGCGCCACACAAGGCAGCGAATACCGCGCAGGCAGCTATACTTGCAACAGCCAGTGCCCCAGGTATGCGTGATGTCCACTTACTAATAGTGTCAAACAGGTCACCACCCACTCCCGCAAACGTCAATATCTCACTCATAAAAATAAAGAGCGGTAGCGCTACGAAGGCAAAATTATTCAGAAGGTACCAAGAATTCTGGGCAACGGCATCAGAAGCAACCCCTGGGCCAATCAAAATCGCCAGCCCAATCAGGCATATCCCTCCTAGGCTGACAGCGATATGTATTCCCGCAAATATTGTCAGTGCCAGCAAGAAAAACAACAAAAACCCAGCCCAGTACCATTCCATGTCTACACACGCCTTTTCCTAACCATCATCTCCGGCAACCCTCCTTACATACCACCGTACTTTACCCTCGAAGCGAACTGCGTTGGTCCCTCCTGTCCTGAACCAAGTATTTTGGCCATCTGCCCCAAAATTACGAGGCAGAGGATGAATACCCCAATTGGTATGGTCACCTGTACTGGGAAGAGGGGGATAGCGAGCAAAGATCCACTTTTGAAACCATGAGAGTAGGAGTAATAAGCCAAACGCCAGCTTCCCCAGAGCAAAGCCGCCGAGTAACCGAGGAAGCAACCAAGCGAAACTACTTCGAGCACCCTGCCAACCTTGTGAGGAAGCCGGTTCGTAACAAGCTGCACCCGGACATGCGCACCCTCCAACAGTGTATAGCTCAAAGCCAGGAACACAATGGGTATCAACATTAAAGTTGATGGCTCCAAGACCCAGCTCAGGGGCTCTCCGAAAAAATATCTTGATATCGCCCCAACGGTGATTAAAACTGCTTGAGTAAGCACTAGACATGCCACAACCACAGCAAGCAGATTTGAAATAACTACTACGGTTCCAGAAAAGCGTTGCACTACTACTCTCCCCCTCCCTTGGGTTCACGCCTCAGACAAAGGATTGTTAAAGCCCGACCAACTGGTTGATTACCTTAAATCTGGAATGCTCCACAGCCTTACATGAGGAGATTTATTCCTTGTAGATGCTTCCGAATTCTGCCAGAATTCGGAAGCATTCACGCGTCTCGGGAACCTCGTCGATGGCAATATCGTAGTACCTTAACTGAGGGTCCATCCACAGCTTCAACTCTTCTGGCGTCGGCCGATACACGGTAACTAAACCCTTCTCTTCAAGATCCTTGATCTGAGTCTTTTGTGTCCCTATCATCAATTCCTCAAACCGGCGAGTCGCCTCCGCGCCAGCCTCGAGTAATTGCTCTTGAAGATCATCGGGTAGCCCCTCGAAAGCATCGATGCGCATTGCGATATTATTGAAACCCAACATCGCTGGTATGTCCACAATATAGGGTAGCACTTCAAATAGTGAGAACCCATTGTAGATGCTCCAGGGCGTGACGCAACCATCAATGGTTCCCCGTTCTGCTGCCAAGTATATCTCGGGGGTGCTGATGAAAACTACTTCAGCCCCCCACGACGAGATAACGATCTCACCCGATTTTCCAGCACCTCTAATTAAAAGACCCTCAAGCTCATCAGGTGTCCTTATTGGAGACTTGGTGAAAACCGGGTAGCTCCCGCAATCATTAACAGCCACTGACATAAGTCCATGCTTAGCCAACTCCTGAGAGAAGAGATCAATAACCCTGTGGTCATCCCAGATATCTCCAAGCCTACCGCTTTCGAAAAGGCCTGGTCCAGAACTGGAAAGGGCTATGAGTGGTAACTCACCAGCATGCCAACCTGCTGGCAAGTTCGAGATTTTCAATAGCCCGGACCTGAGGGCACCGAAAGTAGCCTTGCCCATAATCAGCGATTCTCCTGGATATACCTCCATCGTGATTCGACCATTGGTGTGCTCGGATACTATCCTAGCGTATTCGTCAAAACCCTTCGACCTGGGGTCCTTCGGGGCATAGTGGTGGGACAGCTTGAAAGTAAACTGGGTTGGTGCGGGTGCTGGGGCCGGAGCCGGTGCTGGGACCGGAGCCGGTGCAGGGGCGGGAGCCGGAGCTGGGGCGGGGGCAGGTGCCGGACAGCCAATAGCAACCAAGCTCACGGCTAACAACAATGCCACCGAAACTAACAATATTTTCTTTTTCATCTAAAAACTCCTTCATTTAGATTTTGGTCAGCTAAAGATTCAATGCTACATCATTTCTCACCTCCTGCAGTTGTTTCAATCTGTACAAAAGCTTCCTTTTAGCTGCTATTTATCTTGTCCATGTTAATTGGCAGGTGGGATGCCACTAGCCCGATTATACCCAGGGCTGCAACGGGAGGGGCACCGGCTCCAGCACGTTCGCCCTGGTCTCCCTTGGCAGAGCCCGACTACCCTCTAGTTCCATACCACCCCAGCTACTGCACAACATTCAACACTCATCCCCAACGCTAATTATCATATTCGATAATCGGTTTGATTATTCTACAGCCCAGGACACCTTTTGTCAAGCCCTGAAAGGGGATTTTTTGGTGTTTTTTTAAAGAAAACTGTATGTACTAAAGCCCACCGACTTGACTCATCAAAAAAACTTGTGTAATGTTATGTTATATTTTATAATAAGTAAATGACGTTTCGGGTGATTTAAATCAGTCAATAGAAGTAAGATATCTTATCCATTGTCGGGCAGATTAAATTTTAACAATACTAGGGTAGGGAGATTATGAAAGATAATCCATCTGCGAATTTGAATTATCTGTGGATGATGCTACATCAAGCGAGGGACGCAATATTTAAGCTCAGGGAGAAGGAGCTGAAGAAATTTGGTATTTCGATACCGAAGGCTGAGATTTTGTTCACTATTGAGGCTATTGGCTACCAAGCTACGCCTACTAAGATATCGCGGCGCCTTTTACGAGAGTTTCATTCAGTTTCGTCAATCCTGAGTAGGATGGAAAAGCAAGGCCTTGTGAAGAAAGTCAATGATTTGGACAGAAAGAACATGGTAAGAGTTTGTCTGACAGATAAGGGGCAGCAGGTCTATCATGAGGCGGTCAGGAGAGAGACCATTGTCAAGATATTGTCTTGCCTATCTGAAACAGAGGGCCAGCAACTGGCGTCATCCTTAGAGAAATTACGCGATGAGGCTCTCAAAGAGCTTGGACTTGAAGACCGCCTTGATTTGCTTGGGTACTAGCCGCCACTCTTAGATGCTATATCTTCCCAGAAACGAACCCAATCAATTTCTTATGCAAAAATATCTACGACCGTTAACATTTTACTTTCAAAGAGAGGCGTCGCCTCTCTTCCCCTTATCGAGGGGAAAGGAAGGTTGTTTAACAACCTTACCCCCTTAGTCCCCCTCATCAACAACGTTGACGCTGGGGAACTATTATCGATAATATTTCCCCTCCTTTGAAGGAGAGGGTCTGAGTCCCTCTCAAAACAAAGGTAGATACCATTCACCATAGCCGCAAACAAATGGGCTGCAATAGATGCTATGATCCGTCCTGCCCATCTCAGAAGGTTGATAAGATTAGAGTGGTGACCATCCAAATCGGTTTCCTCCCGGTATGAATTGAAATCCCGGTTGATAAGTACTGTTAAGATAAACTGTTGGTCACCCGGTGTCAACTAGTTGGGTCGCCAGAGGAGCCCCCTTGCCTTGTTCGGACGTAAAAGATGTTGTACACAATGAGTTTATGTGACATTATGCAATTTCGTTGCGTACACAGCCTTGAAGGACATAACCACTTAACTGCCAGGGAAAGTGGTTAATGTAGACGGCAGCACTGTACCTTTCGTCATTTCGTATCCTTGAAATATCATATATAATACGTATTTCCAATAGTGAAGGCAGCATTGATTTTTGTCTAACCTCAAAAACTGTATTGGTTCTATAAACAAATGCACACTGGGATTTATTGACAATTTATATTGTTTTCTGTATTCTAAATAACAAGAATGGATATAAATAACGTATTAAAAGCGTTTACTATTACAGAAGTAGCAAACATAGTTGATGTTACTCCTCGGCGGCTTACTTATTGGGATAGCACAGGGTTGTTGAAGCCAAGTCTGAAATCAGCTTCCGGAAGGGGCTCGCGTCGGCTTTATTCATTTCAAGACATAGTTGAGCTAAAAGTCATAATAAGACTACTGAGCAGCTCATTATCTTTACAGCGCATCCGTAATAGCCTTAATTTTATGAGAGGACTTCCTGAACCACTAACAGATTTGGTCATCGTTACTGATGGCGAAACCATATACATGTACAAAGGAAAAGGCCTTGTTGTCGACACTTTAAGGCATGGGCAGACGGTATTGCAAATTGTAGTAGACGATTTGATTGCAGAAGTAGAAGAAAAGATGGGAGAATTCATCTCTGTCAAAGCTGGATAGCTCGAAAATAGTCTGGAGGGAACAGAATCATGAATGTAAAACTGCCAGGTACAGTTGAGCAAGCAATTTTAGATGCGTTAAATCATGTGGGATATTCGCAGCATCTAATTGGACGGAACGTAGAATTCGATATTATGGGTAAATCATCCTCAGACTATCTGCAACCTGCTCCATTAGTTGCTTTCTGGAATTCTCCTTTTGACCAGCTAACCTCGGCAATAGGGGTGCGCTGGCTTGAATTCGGTGATTCTGTTCAAAAGTACGTCG
>SDBT01006674.1_pt1 | contig 19090 bp, 17 predicted proteins | sample 2277101 | NCBI WGS metagenome assembly SDBT01 (sample SAMN10404973, study PRJNA504765) | marine sediment metagenome | isolation source: marine sediment core GS10_PC15, 103 cmbsf | place: Arctic Ocean: Southern Knipovich Ridge | collected 2010 | reverse complement strand
TTACTCTTTGACGCTTTTTTACAAAATAATCTGTCGGTGCAGGGATGGGATGCATGCCACACTTTTTAAAAAGCGCCATTGAACGTAGCATATGAGAAGCAGATGTCACCAAAATAAATTGATCTTTTCCCACTATCTTTTGAATGAGTATAGCCTCATCCTTTGTGTCTTTTGAAACAGACTCAAGTACCAAATCCTGTTTATTCACCCCGATTGCCTCGGCAACATCAGCCAATATTTTTGCATTAGGCACCGGATCGAAGCCACCCCCTGATAAAATAATCTTACTTTCTGGAAGCATGTTATGAAGCCTGATGCCTTCTATAAGACGAGCTGTTGAGGCATCCGATAGTTGACTTGTAATCGGAATTTGTGGGTCAGATATATGACCTCCTCCTAGCACCACTACCCATTTTACATGATGCATATCTTCTAAACTTAACAGTGGTGTATATTTATACTCCAAAGGTCTTAGCAGGGTACTAGAAATAATTCCAAAACTAAATAACGTAAGTAAAAAAACACCTATAGAAACGACTATCTTTCCGATCTTTTGTTTGCGAGTAAACCAGAGAAGGAATAGACCAAATAGCAGAATTTCGAGGCAAAGAGGTAAAGGGAAAAATAGCGGAGCGATTATTTTCTTGAATAGGAACAAATACAAGACCCCTAATGGACGAGATAATATAATTAAATCACTATTATTTACGCGTTATTCAAAGTTACACTTTCATGGAGTAAATAAAACGAATGAGAAGCTTTATAATTTATCTGGATTAGTTTTCCTACAACTAAGAATTACTGTGATGACGCGATTGAGATCTTCATCTGTCATAGCTATTCCCGACGGCAAACAAAGCCCTCGGCTGAATAAATCCTCCGCCACATCACCTCCGACCACTCTTGCCCTATAAAATTCGTTTACGACAGCGGAGCGTATTTCACTGGGGCGCGCTTTATATCTTTTTTTTTCTTAATCTGCGTCAACCTGCCCGCTTGTGCCTCGCAGTGGCAGGCGGGTCTGCGAAACCCTGCCCGCAATGCCTGTAACCCTTATCAAAGCAGGTTCAACTGTGTGTTGCCCAGTAAATTCACCGATCTCTAACGGGACTTCTATAAGCTATGGCAGGCGGGTCTGCGGACCGTTAAGGTTTTTTCATGTTTTTTGCATCTTATGGACCAGTTTCTTTCTGACAATAAAGCTCAAAAGAGAAAACCCAGCAAAATAAGCAGCAAGGATTAAAAAAATTACCAAAAGCCCCATCGGCTTAAGCAACAAAACGCTTATTCCTACTATCAATTGCAGCAAACCATAACCAGCCGAGACTTTCCAGTGTTCTATCTTCATTTCATTAGAAAACAACTGATAAAGATGCCTGCGATGGGGCATTATTATTTTTTCTCTATCCTTTAATCGCACAATCATTGTAGTCAACTCATCGACATAAAAAGGAAAAAGAAAGGCCGCAAGGCAAATAAAATCAAGCAGGTTTTTTGAGAGCCACACGACCATCCCTGCAAACACAAAGCCTAACAAAATACTCCCCACATCGCCCAAGAAAACCTTAGCCTTTAGTATATTAAATGGAAGAAACCCCAGACATGCAACTGATATACAGATAGGCAAGGTAAATAAAGATTCGTTTGGCCCAAAACGGTATACATAAGAAGCCAAAAGCCCAAACCCAACAACCCCTGTGATTCCAGCAATGCCGTTGATTCCATCCATAAAATTATAATAATTCGCGGTGCCAACGATGAAAATAGACAATAGCAAAAGGAGAAGAATCGAGAATCCCAATGAAATAGATGAAGCACTGGAAGGGACGTGCTGAATATTGAAATGGGGGAATGAAATAGAAAACAGGATAGAGATAAGAAAAATCAAGGCTACGATGAACTGTATATACAAACGGAATTTTACTGAAAGTGTATGCCGATCTCCCCAAAAACTGATCATGGCGAGAAATGTTGACGGAATCCAAAAACTTTTCGGGATGGAAAGAACCACAGAGCCAAAAACAAATGCGGCCAGGATGCCAATACCGCCGCCTCTAGGTATTGCAGTATGATGCGAACTTCGATCATTCGGATTATCCAGCAACCTAAGTTTATGACCACAATTAGCAATGAACCATGCTCCGGCTCCGCCCAAGATCATGCAAGCCGTGTATAAAACCAAATTTTCCATAGATCCTGTTGCCTCACGCAAAGGCGCAAAGACGCCAAGTTATTCTTTTAGACCGTTTACGACTCTTGATATACCATCGCGGATCAATTCTGAACCGAAATTGATCAGTAATCCCAGCCTTTTGTCACCCAATCTCAGGTATGTCAACAATTGTTTCTTGTTCACCCTGTTAAACAAGATTTGAGCCTCTTTTTAAGGAACATCTTTCCATGGTATGTTTTTAGATATTTTTCCCGCTTTGTTGCATCATCCTGACTTAAGCACGCCTCATGGTCTATCAGCTTCAAAGGCCGGCGATCTCTTGTTGATTCCACCTGACCCTTGGAATGTTTCTCAAATCTTAGCTTGAGGTCTTTCGTAAACCCGACATAGAATTTATCATCCTTCTCGCTTTGTAGAACATATGTATAGTACATCGTGGGCTCTCAAGCTATTTAACAGGGTAAACAGGAATCACTGTTTCGACTGATTTTAGTTCCACGATAACTTTATCTTCTGCAATGAGATCTGCTCTAAAGCCTTCATCAAATTTGAAGTTCTCATAAACAATGGCCACAGGTACCTGCCGTTTTACGTTCAACCCTTTTTTCTTCAACTCATGTGCCAGTACTGTTTCATAAACAGATTCCAGAAGCCCAGGCCCAAGCCTTTTGTGAATTTGAAATGCCGTATCCACAATTACTTTCGCAATCTCATTTTCAGTCATAATTTTCCTTTATATTGTTTTTTTCTTAGCGTCTTTGCGCCTTTGCGTGAGATAGTTAATCTGCGGATTGAAGATTGTCTCCATAGAATGCTTCGGTTTAAAACCGGTCTTCAGCATTTTTGTATTATCAAAAACCAGACTCGAAGCAAGCTTGTCATAACAAGAGTGGAGCCATTTCCTTTTCTTGGCAAAAAGAATTCCCGCCATATGTGTTAATATCCAGACAAGGGATAATGGTACAGATATAGCAGGCCGGTTCGCGTGTATGCCGGAGTTCTTAAACACCTCAATAATCCTGTTAAACTCATATGATTCAGCGTCACATACATTAAATATCTGGAGATTGTTTTGTTGTGTAGATTTGTCTGTAATCTGCGATAATCTGTGGAATCTGTGGATGAGAAAGTCTATAAAATCAACCAGATTCGGCCTCGCCAATGCCGACATCCTTTGCAAGCCTGAACCAAACCTAAGATAAGCCAGCTTTCCTGGCGCTAAAACCCGCCTATCAAGGTTGAAGCTCCATTCACGATCATATACAGGCGCAAGCCGTAAGATGGTTAAATTATGAATTTCACCCACATCAAACAGAGCAATAAGCCGTCTTTCAGCATCCAACTTACTCACCGCATAATCACTCGAAGGCCAGCACTTACCACCCTCATCAACTGCATTATTATTTGTTTTTGTGCGTTTAATCCGTGTAATCTGCGTAATCTGTGGATCGCCTTTGCGTGAGACATCTTTTTCGTTCTGCGTAATCTGCGTAATCTGTGGATTGATCTGTGGACCTTCACCATACACAGACACGGAAGAGAGAAAAATGAACCGTACATCAGGATTACTTTTAGCAGCAGCTTTTGCGAGGTTTTCTGTGGCTTCACTGTTCACCCGCATATAGGCAGCAAAGTCAACCGCCCCGATCTTCTGGTGCGCAATACCGGCACAATGAATGACTATATCCGGTGAATACTTTTCACAAATCGCATCTACTGAATCAAAATCTATCAAATCTATTTGTTCCAAGACAAAGCTTTCTGGAGAAGCAGTACTTACCTTATCAACCCCTATTACTTTATTATCGGATGATAGTCTGCTGCAAAGTGCACTTCCAATAAAGCCTCCGGCTCCGGTTACTATAATATTCTTCAATTTCTTATTCTCTATTCATGTCAATTGAGCCAATTTTTTAACTATTCTTTCAGCGGCATGACCATCCCATAAATAAGGTATTTTACCTTTCTTAAAGTCCCCAGTCATGATTTTTTTATACTCCCTGAGAATAACATCCGGATTTGAACCCGTTAAGACATTTGTTCCCACGTCTATGGTTACCGGCCTTTCCGTATTTTCTCTTATGGTGAGACAGGGAATGCCCAGATATGTAGTTTCTTCCTGAAGCCCACCGCTATCAGTTAGAACAAGTTTTGCTGTTTTATTGAGCCTCAAGAATTCAAGATAACTTGTAGGTTCTGTAATTATCAGGTTACGCATTCCGTAGACTTTTTCTGACAATCCAAAGTGATCAATATTTTTCCTTGTTCTGGGATGCATTGGGAAGATTACAGGAATATCTTTCTGGATTTTTTCAAGTGCAGAAATAATTCCCTCCAAGGCCAAGTGATTATCCACATTTGAAGGTCTGTGAATGGTAAGTGTGGCGTAGTTGCTTTCAGTAATCCCATTTACGGGGAGTGACATATCCTTAATTTTATCAAGATAATAGGAAAGCGTATCGATCATGACATTTCCTACAAAGAAGATTTTGTCTTCCTTTACGCCCTCATTTCTGAGATTTTTGTTGGCACTTTCCTCAGTTGTAAAGAGATAGTCGCAGATGGAATCTGTAACCTTTCGATTGATTTCTTCGGGCATTGTCATATCAAAAGACCGCAGGCCAGCTTCTACATGAGCTGTCTTAATGCTAAGCTTGGCTGCTGTAATTGTACAGGCCATCGTGGAATTCACATCTCCAACCACCAGTACAATGTCCGGCTTTTCATCCTTTATCAATTTTTCAAAGCTCATCATAATCTTAGCGGTTTGCTCTGCATGACTGCCGGACCCAACTCCAAGATTAACATCAGGCATTGGGATATCAAGCTGTTCAAAAAAGGTCTTCGACATGGTTTCATCATAGTGCTGGCCTGTATGGACGAGCACAGGATTAATTGAATTATTATACTGCTTATATGCACGCATCAAAAGTGCGATTTTCATAAAATTGGGTCTTGCACCTACAACGTTTACTATTTTCATCTCTTTCCAATTACTCCCTGGCAGATATCGATCACTTTCTGTGCCTGTTTTTCTCTTGTATGCGTTGGTGCCGCTTTATAACTCGCCTCAGCCAATTCTCTTCGTAACACATGATTGTTTTTTAATCCCAGCACGGTCTGCGCAAAAAGCTGAGGATCTTCAGAAATAATGCACACACCTGCTCTGTCCGCTTCAACTATTTTACTCGCCTCACCACCCTCAGGCCCTGCCAGTAAAATAGGAAGTCCCATCCCCATAGCTTCAAAAATTTTTGAGGGAATCACGGTTGTAAAAACGGGATTATTCTTTAAATGGATCAGCGCTACATCCAGCACACTCCAGAATTTCGGCATTTCCTCCTTAGGCCTGGCGGGGTAAAAAATCACATTTTTCAATCCAAGTTCTTGGGATTCAGCAATCATGTTTTTTTTCGCTGAACCACTGCCAACAAAAAGAAATCTGATTTCATCATCAGTTAGCAGGAGCTTAGCTACATCCAAAACTTTGTTCAGACCATGAGCCATACCGTGTGTACCAATGTAACCGATAACAAATTTGTCTTTTAACCCAAGCTCTTCTAATAAGCTCTTATCTTTCGGTCTGGGGCTGTATCGCGGCAGATCAACTCCATTCACCACCACATGAATTTTTCTCTTATCAATTCCCCGACAAAACAAATCTTCTTTAAAGGCATTCGTTAAAGCGACAACAGCAGCCGATTTTCTATACAAGAAAAGCTCCAGCCTCTCCATTATCTTTAAGGCTAAATTGTCTTTCATGGCACCGACAGCGGTAATAGATGCGGGCCAGAGATCTCCCAACTCAAAGATAAAAGGTTTTCTCTTAAAAAGTGAAACTACCCATCCGCCAACGGCCGCAAAAAACTGGGGGGAAGTAGCCATAACAATATCTAGTTTTTTTTGAAAGAGTCCCACAACTATGGAGGAAAACATAAATGACACAAAATCAATAGTTCTGAGTAAGATCCCTTCATTTGCGGAAATATATGTTTTCACCCTTACGACACGGATCCCGTCTATCTGTTCAACCTGATGCCATTGGTTTTTATAACCGGGATAAACTTTTCCTTCCGGAAAATTTGGCGCAGTGGTGGTAACCGTTACCTCATGCCCCCATTTTGTCCAGTAACAAGCCCTTTCATATACCCTGGTAGCTGAAGCATTACGTTCAGGTGGAAAATTCTCTGTAACAAACAATATATGCATATTAGTTCCACTTAAATTTGATAGAATATTCATTCTTTGCCGGTTTAACGATAAGGCATTCATTAGGAACAGACCTGCCAAATTCGGGGTGGTAATATTTATTTTCTATTGAAACATCTGCATCCGTTTCATAACCCATGGAAATAATATCCGAAGAAATTTTCTTTGTATACAAATTCACAGTCAATCCCGGATAGAGATGGTAAAAAGCCACAGCCTCTGAGTAGCCCCCACTGATACGATCTCTGATTTCAAGTGAGTTTTCGGCAAGAAGCCATTCTCGATAATGAATTGGCCTTCCTTTTAACCGCTGGTAACCATTATGGGCGCATATGAGCCATAGTCCGCCAATCCCCTTGTCTTCCTTTTTCATCTCAAATGGATATGCCCTTCTTGCTACTCGAAAGCCCCCCCAGACTTCTGACGAATCCTTTCCATCAATCATGAGCGTATTGTGTGCGCCAGTACTTCGTTGTAATAACCTTTCCCTGCCGGTTCCATAGCAAGAAGTCCCTGAGTTCACAAAAATCCTTTTTCCTTGATATGAAAATTCAAAACTCAGGGTATCTGCATGAGCATGACCTGGCAAATAATCAGGGCCGATTTTTCCTACATCGGCAATCAAAACGGCGGTCTTGTGTTGTAGTCTTACATATCCTGAATCCAACAGGCTCGTAATCCCTTCGCAAGGTACACCAATCGGAGAAAATCCCAGCCGTAGGGCATAGTCCCCTATTTTTACCGGTTCGGGAGCAACACCAAAGGCCGCATCATTAAAAAAAGAAATCTGTCCATCAGGATGGCATGTCACACTGAGCCAGCGCCGCATTTTCTCAATATTATTTTTAACAAGCTCTTTTATACTTTTTGTCTCACCTATCATTGGTTTATATATTTTGCATATGTTAAAAATATCGAGCAAATCTTCGAATATTATTGAGTGATACATGGGCGATCTTTCAAAATGTCCGCCATCGTCAAGAATTTGTTCTTTTATCTCTTTCTGATAGATATCCAACCCCTTGCAAAACCATTCTTTAGCTTCAGAAGATTCAAATAAAAGCCCTGAAAAGATCAGGGCCTTGGCATTCGCAAGAAGATGATTCCCCAGCAAATGAAATTCCAGCCTCCGTCGCAAATACCAGGCCTGCAAATAAAGACTGTCTGCCATTTTCTTTGTCGGATGGTTGCCGGCAAGAAGCCATTTTATCAAATTGACAATCCGCAAGGACAAAGGATATGACTCCCACCCGCTTCCGACAAAAGGAGGGTTTTCATCAATCCATCGTTCAATAATTTGCTGATAAATTCCGTTTTCCTGTTCGCCATCTTCTTGATTCAAATAATCGAAGTAGTGAAGATTGTAGAGCCAGAGTTTATCAATTGCAGGGTTATTCCAATCAGAAGCCCTTAAAATATCATGTTCCTGATTTAGAAAACGAAATCTCGTGGGAGAGATTAACGATTTTCGCTTCTTTATTGGTGGAGTAAATGTATTATCCGGCAGATTGGCAGAGGGAATAGTTAAAGATGGAACACGCGGCTTATAAAAATGATGCCAAATGCGACTATAGATTTGAACCGGCTTTAGATATTTGACCGTGTTCCATAAGAGAACCAGATTCATAAATTACCCAATGATGTTCCACCATCACAGAACTATGGTTTGATTTTTCTGCGCGGACTCCATCGCCGCGAAACTTGCCTCAGTCGCATTTGCCAACTGGTCAAATGGAATCAAGGGCTCGCCACCTGATTTAATGCGGTCGATAAAGGCTACTATCTCGCTCTTGTGCCCCTTGTCCTGACGTAAAGTCTTAAAGCGTTTAAATCCTTTAAATCCATAACCTTTTGTAACTCTGAAGTTTTCCATCCTGAGAACACGTTCGTCGCTGAAAATTTCAAGCGTCTCTTTCGGATAACTCTTCGAGCCATTGGAAAAGTAATTGACAGTTCCCACAGAACCATCAGCAAAGCCAAGGACAATCGACATCTTGTCGCTTCGCACCGCGACATCACCTCCAACCATAACAGCCGACACAGTTACGACGGGACTATCAGCAATGCATGACAATAAATCAATAAAATGGCACCCCTCTCCGATGATACGTCCCCCGCCCCGCACCGGGTCCTGTGTCCAGTGATCCGCAGGGATTTTTCCGCCATTCACCGTCATATTCATGCATAGTGGTTCGGCACGTCCTGTCAGCAAATCCTTGATTTTAATCGTGTGTGAACTGAAGCGGCGATTGAAGCCGACCATAAGCAGCTGTCCCGACGCTTTGCTTGCAGCCTTTGTCACTAAGTCTAACTCATCTTTATTCATTGCCAGCGGCTTTTCAACATAAACATGTTTGCCCGCTTCCAAAGCCTCACAGACAAAACGCGCGTGAAGATGATGTCCGACCACAACGAAAACCACTTTGACTTTTACATCATCCAGAATAATTCTATAGTCCGTAACAGCTTGGTCAATGCCGAATTTTTTTGCGGCATGCCCTGCCGCGGCAGCATTCAGATCAGCGACATATCTTAGTCGCGCCGGGGTTTTGGATAATGCGGGCAATAGGATACCATTTGCATACCCACCTGCACCAATGACACCTACCGTTACATCACTAGGATCTATGGCAATATTACTTGCTACTTTGATCGCGGATGACCGATCTACCGACTGCGGGTATTGCAGGATAACGCCAAGCGCATTGCTGTCCTTCTGGATGGTTTCGTACGCAGATATGGCATCGTCAAATGGATAACGATGCGTAATCAACGCGTCGACATTCAGCCCTCCTGATTGTATAGCTTGGAGAACGGCTTCAAAGTTTCTCTGTTCAGTCCATCGCACATAACCGAAGGGGTAATCCTGCCCCCCCTGCTCATATTTGTCATCATAACGGCCTGGTCCATAGGAACAGGACACCTGGAATGTCAGTTCTTTTTCGTAGAAATCGCTTCGTCGTAGGTTGAGTCCCACCACACCAACCAGAATGATTCTCCCCCGCTTGCGGCACGATTCAGCGGCCTGGTGTATTATAGCGTCCGTTTTGGCCGAAGCAGTGATCAAAACTCCGTCAACACCTTTGCCACCTGTCCATGCCTGCGAAGCCGCAATAGGATCACCGCCTGTTCCAACATTAACAGTTTGTGCGCCAAAAACCTCGGCGAGTCTCAATCGGTCTGGAGTCAGGTCAACAGCCATTACCTCACACCCGCTGGACCGCAATAATTGCACGGCCAGGAGTCCAATAAGCCCCACTCCGAAAACAACAAACTTCTCACCGAATGTCGGCTGAGCGAGACGAACACCCTGCAGTCCAATACTGCCAAGAACCGTAAATGCCGCCTGTTCGTCAGTAACGACATCAAGGATCTTCGCGCAGAGATTCCGTGGCACACATACAACTTCGGCATGCGGGCCATTGCTTGCTACCCGATCTCCGGGCTGAAGATCATGAACATCCGAACCAACTTCAAGAACCACACCCGCATTGCAGTACCCTAGCGGCATCGGCTTATCAAGCTTGCGAAACACTGCTTCCAGCGTAGGCATCAGCCCATCGGTCTTCATCTTATCCAGTACCTGCTTTACCTTTTCCGGCTGCTGGCGTGCCTTCTGGATCAGATTGGCCTGACTGAATTCCACCAGCATCCGTTCTGTGCCAAGAGAAACAAGGGAACGTGAGGTTTGAATCTGAACGTGGCCTGCCTTCACTTGCGGGGCAGGGAGTTCTTCCAGGGTTATTTCGCCGGTTTTGAGGTTTTGTAGGATTTGTTTCATCGCCCGCGATCCTTGTGTAAGTAAACTGCCAACTGTGTATCTTCAAGCTGGAATATGAAAGGAGCGAGATCAGAATCCAGAACTGCGCGTGTCACGTCAAAATAGTCCCCAAAATTACTGAAATCGTGCCATACAATGGCGGAACGCTCTGAATTGCTTAGCAATTTGAGTGCATTCCGAATGTCTGACACTACTGCTTCATAGTGATGGGCACCATCAATGAACACTAAATCAACAGTACTATCGAAAGGCGAAAAGGCAAAGGTCATCGAATCTCCCCAAAGCTGTCGAATCTTTGAGCTTAAAGGATGGTTTTTGAACTCACACCCAACATGTTTTACCCTCGACATTGCTATCTGTTTGTCGGCCTTATGATCTGAAGTTGTGAAACCACCCTCTGGAAGATCTAGTGTCAACACCTCACAATCAGCCGGGGAATTCAGAGCGAAGTTAAGAGCAGTTCTCCCGCGATAAGTACCAATCTCAAAAATTCTCTTCGGCGCAAGGACTCGAGTTATTATGGCTAGATAGCACAGTTCTTTGACATCCGCAGTAATCCCTCCTCCCTTTTTGTGTTCCAGCACTACAGATACATCCTCCGCCTCTGCAAAAGCCTCAAAGATCGATTTTACTGGCCATGCTGCTCCCGCCCCTTTCACAGCAGCGTACATATGATAATATCTGTTAAACATTGCCCTGCCCTGCGAGGGGCTATGGAATAATGTTCTCAACGATACAAGGTTAATTGTCTGCGTGATCAGAGCAAGTCGACGCAGTGTTTTACTCTTTGAAAGCATAATACTTGATTGTTTCATAAAACTCCTCCATGCAATTGGCCGTCTTTAATCTCGGAAACCACGAAGCGCAACTTGCCCGTACGTGATCGCTCAAGGCTTTCGACGTACTCGATAAGAATGTCAGTATAATCGCCAACCCGCTTCCGGATCTCGCTTAGAAGTGCTGCTCCGTCGGCATCTGTGTAGTGGCTGCCGCGGACAACACGAATAATGATCTCACCAGGGTGCTTTTGATAGATCTGTGCTTCCCGGATGTTTATCATGTCTTTGAATATGTGGTCCATACGCCCCAGTCGTGCCCCATTCTTCAGTACCACGTAGTCTTCCAAGCGGCCATCCACTCTGGCCACAACGCGGCCAGGGCGACCACAGGCACAAGTGAAATCCGACAGGCTCACAAGATCCTGCACATCATAACGGAGAAGCGGAGTGGCCGGGTTGCTGAAATTGGTTCCTATGACCTTGTAACCTGGGCCGTCGGGATTAGGGACGAACTCGACAGCGGCAAAATCCTCGTCCACGTGGAGCGTTCCGTGTTCGCATTCAGATATGTTCGCCACCGCTTCGGCCATGCCATAGTGTTGCCTGGGGTGGGCGCCAAAGGCTTTGTGAATCAATTCCGCTTGCTGCGACAAAAGGTTTTCCGCACCCGTCGTAATCCACTGAACCTGATAGCCAAGATCGTCACCTTTTCCCAGAATATGACCGGAAAGCAACGCCAGTAAGGAGGGATATCCATGCAGCCATGGCGGCTTTTCTCGCCGCAATTCACGAACGTAGTGCTCCAAATTTTCCGGACTCATATGATAACCGCTGAAGAGAATCTGCCGACCCGGATAATTGAAACGCCAGAAGGGAGGGCGAATTTGAGAAATCGGCACAATGGAGCGGCCACCGAAATAGCCACACCATGTCCCGAATGGCAAACCATGCCACCGCCGGTACCGCCACCAGATGGCCCATTGTTCCTGCATGGCATTCTGGATTGTCGCAAAGCGTAAACCACCGCCGGTGGTGCCGCTTGTATGGGTAATGATTTGCTGTTTTTGAGGAACGGCCTCAGAAACCAGATCGAGATAATTATCCTGAACCATTTCCTTCGTCAGTAAGGGCAGTTTGTACAGGTCGTTGAGGCCTTGAATATCATCCGCATGTAACCCATTCTCGCGGAATTGTCGTCGATAGAATGGGACCGACCGATAGCAATGTTGCACAAAGTCATGCAGCCGTTTGTCCCGATATTGTATGGATTCGCCCTCTGTCAAAAACGATCGACCTTCTGCATCCCTAAGAAATCTACCAAACGCTTCCCCAAAACGGCTTTTTTGAATACGCCATCCTTCAAGGGAACACATTACGTTTTGCAGTGGGATGGGCATGCGCAAGTATAACGCTTCACGGTCAAACATACTCAGGAACCTTCAGCTTTGCTGCGCTCAATATGACCCTTCCATCCAAAATGGGGTTCAAAGTGAAAGGTGCTGTTTCCTTTTATAAATGGCAACAACTTGTTCCACTCAGGTTTATTGCTGACAACCTGCACGTCACGCCAGTCCCACTCCGCCAAGGAATAGTGTCGGCATCGAAAAGCTTGACGCACAATCGGAATACGCTCAGGATCATAACCCATCATATAAGCACTTACAGCATCAACACTGGCCGGATTCAATCCAAAGATTATTATTCCAGCGAGAACTGGATTAGGGTTCATAGGACCGTTGCCATCTCCTGCAATAATTCCATCTACTAGCACATAGTGACGCTTACGACTTGAGCTAATATCATTACGTAACGTGCCATCTGTACAGCCATAGAAAAGCACTTTATTAAGGTCTAAACACATACGCCAAACGGTATCGTTTCCATACCAGTTTCCGCTTCTGATTACATCTTCAGTCTCTCCAAATACATGACTCCCCACTCGCCGCACATACCGAAATAGCCATGAGCCAACAATGGGAACCCTAAGAGCTAATTGACGAAAAATCGGAACCAATTTTCTTTCAACTGCATGCTTTTTGTCAAAACCAGGATATTCATCACCGCAGTTACAAGGATTTCCTTCGGTATGATGTGGAAGCCAATTTTTATTACCATTAATGCCCACCAGATTCTTAAGGCTAACAGTTATGCCGGCTTTTTTGTGAGTTTTGAGTTTAGGAAGATTAATCACAACATCAGATTTGATGGCTGTTCCACAAATCAAATATTCATTACGTCCGTTGCTATGATGATAATTAACCTCTTGTTCATCATAATCAGCGCCATAATAACGACCGGACCCTTTATGAGTTCGAAACTCACTCTGATCGGCTAAATCAAAAGCGATATAACCATTTGGATCCCCCTGTAGCTTCTTACGAGCTACAATAACATTGCCTTTATTGCACCATTCCTCTTGCCGCCAATCAAGCAATTCAAAATCCAACCCACTGCTTTGATAAAAATCACGTATCTTATCAAGGCCGAGAATGCGTACAATCTTATCAAAAGATGAATCAGTTTGAGGACCATCACCAAGAATTATTTTTCCTCTGCCATCCAAAGCCTTCCAAACATAATCACAGATCGCGCGAATAATACTTCCATGGGTAATTACATACTGCCAACCATTGGGGTCACGAGGATGATACTCCTTCACCAGATTTGGTTTCAACAGCACCACTTCGCCAGGATTAATAAGGCCTCTGAGTGGATTCCAAGCAGATTTATCAAAGTTATAGCGATCAAGGCCGGCAACATAAAGGCAAGAACGCACCGATTCATATACCGCGTTCTTTTCAGAAACAATCTCATGAAAATTATATTCAGGATAACCTTGATCTGGATGAAAAGGCGCCTTGCTGGGGTAGCATGCATTATGCGTTTTAAAAACCGCTACACTTTTTTCATCAAATTTCATATTTTTCACCGCTGATCTCGTTTATCTCCATTGGCAAAAATCTTTGTAACTACAACATTACCGAAAGAGCCGGTGCCGCCAGTTATAAGAAGAGTTTTGTCTTTAAACATTTCGGTGTCTCCCGCTTTGCTTACCACTTAATCCCTCTAAAAATCACATCTTTCCTAATCCCATCTTTATATTTTTCCACCACTCGAAACATCTTTTCCATTATTTTATCAGTTAAATAATGCGGTTTGACTCCCAAATCCAAAAGTCCCTGGTAGGTAGGGTTGTAATAATGCTCTTCTGCTTCTTTGCGTGGATTTTCAAGGTGGTCGATTCTAACGTCATATCCGAGTTTTCTTCCTACACGCTGGGTCTTTTCAGCAAGCTCTTTGACGCTGAACGTTTCCATAATCTGATTGAAAATTCTAAGTTCTCCATACTTTGCAGGCGTTTCAATTGACTTATTCACACACTGCAGTGTGTCTTTTATGTTTAAATAACCTCTAGTCTGTCCGCCTTTCCCGTAAATAGTCAACGGATAGTCAGAAATAGCCTGCACAATAAAACGGTTGATCACTGTTCCGAAAATCTCATCATAATTAAAAATAGTACGCAGTTGTTCATTAAACAGCGACTCTTCTGTTTCAATGCCGTATACCGGCCCCTGCATAAGATCAGTCACCCTGAGCCCCCACATGCGCACACCGAACCAGAGGAGATCGGTATCCATGATCTTGGTTGTGTGATACAAAGAACCGGCTTGGCGGGGAAAAAGAAAAGTGTCATTGCGGCCCTTGTGCCCAATTTCAATCCAGCCTTCTTCGATGTCTATATTAGGAGTGCCATACTCGCCCATGGTCCCCAATTTAATAATATGCGTTTCAGGTGAAAAATCCCTGACCGAGAACATGAGGTTGTTTGTCACCAGAAGGTTGTTAAAAATAGTTATATTGGCGTATTTGTAGTTTATGAGCGAATAAGGAGCAGACGGCTGTTCGGCATAATGGACCACGGTATCTGGAATACCGCTAAATTTTTTATTTCTTGCCCATGTATATTTTACCCGGCCGTCAAATAAAGAGCGCATTATCTCCGCGTCAGCAAGATCGCCTATAACGACCTTAATCTCTTTTCCAGTCAAATCATACCAGATGTTGGTCCGCCTGATCAAATTTGGAACAGAATATAGCATTCCCGTATCAAGCTCTGTGCAAGCATTCCTCCTGAAATAATTATCCACAACGGTGACTTCATGACCTCGATGTGAAAGATACATGGCCGTGGGCCAGCCAAGATAGCCGTCACCGCCAAGAATTACTATACGCATTTTAGGATACTCCTTATGGCCAATAACGTTCTGCAGGATGCTCTGATTTTTTAAAGGGCATGTCAATCAAACCATTTTTTTTCAAAACAGCTTTAATTTCATTTTGCGTCATGAAAGTTTCCTGCTCTGAAATATATGGGCGGCTGACTTGGTTGGAAACCATATCTTCGTAGCTGTACTCAATTTCTTTGTAGATATTCCGAAAGGCAGGCAGAACAACAAAATATTTCTTCAATTCCATTGCCCTCCTGGTTTCCTCCACGTTCATGAGTTCTTCATACAGTTTCTCACCAGACTTGACGCCAATGAGTTTGATTTCAATCTGTTCTGGATCATAGCCGAATTTCGGAGCCAGAATTTCAGTCATGACTTCTGCCAAGTCTTTAATCCGCAACACAGGCATCTTGGTTATAAATACCTCTCCCCCTCTGGCATGCACATGCGAATCAATAACAAGCCGCACTGCCTGAAAAATGCTCATGATAAATCTCGTCATATCAAGGTTGGTTAAGGTCACGGGACCGCCTCTGCGAATCTGTTCCGCAAAAATTGGGACAACAGACCCCCGGGAACCTAAAACATTGCCGAACCGAGTCGAGGTGAACACTGGGCCGGGATTCTTTTGATTACTATTGGCCGCTGTCATAAGCCGTTCACCCATAAGCTTGGATGTCCCCATAACGCTTGTAGGATTTACAGCCTTGTCCGAACTCGTAAAAATCACCTTTTCAACATTATTTTCATGGGCCGCATGAATAACATTCTGAACCCCGAGGATATTTGTTTGAACAGCCTCAAAAGGAGAACGTTCACACAATGTTACATGCTTAAACGCTGCAACATGAAAGACAATATTGACCCCTTTGATACGTCGATTAAGCTTATCCCTGTCTCTGACGTCGCCTAAGGCAAATCTTGCATTGTCATGTGCAGCATATCTTTGCTCCAAGAAAAATAATTCGCTTTCATTGTTATCTATGCCGATAACCTCTCCAACGTGGCACTCTGAAATTAACTGCCACACCAGTTCTTGTCCGATAGTGCCGCAACAACCGGTCACAAGGACACTTTTAGTCTGCAACGAATCCATCGCCATTTATAACTCCTGTCCTCCTCATCCAATATATTATTTCACCAGCAACAAGGCTCTCTCAAATAAATCCGCACCCGCCGGTTGTAGCGATATTCCGCATCTTTCTGCTCTGGGTGATCTTTCCAACATTTAAGTTCTACTCCTAACAACCCTATACGCTTCCATATGCTTCCTAGCCACTACATCTACATCCAAATATTTCTTGGCCGCTTCCCTTGCCTTTTTCCCAAATCTCTCTCGAAGGTCGGGATTTTCAATCAAAATACCCACCTTATGGGCCAAAGCTTCAGAATCTTTTGTGGGCACAATGAATCCAATCGCTTCGTTTTTAAGAAAACGGGCGACCTCCCCAACATCGGTTGATACAATAGCTTTTTCCATGCTCATGGCCTCCCAGACAGACATTGGCCCTGATTCGGATAAGGATGTACAAACGAAAATATCCGCTGCTTTTAGAACGCTGGGGACATCACGACAAGCCCCATAAAACTGCAAATTATTAAGTTTTAGCTTGTCCCTCAGCTTGCTCAGTGTTTTTGAGTAATTTTTTTGTGTATCGTAGACAGGACCAACTATAAAAAAATTAAGCCTTTCATGATGACTGTTCAAATGTGCTGCCATGTACATAAAGTAATCTAAACCTTTGCCCGGGTTTATGTTTACAACAGTGACAATTTTCAACCCGTCTGCCTCTGAAATGGATTTATCAGATTCTACTTTAGATGGATCAACTAGGTCTGTGTTAACCGGCGGCAAACACTCGATAATCGGCATATCCCCTAAGTCAAGCTGCTCAATATAGCAACCTTTTACCCGGTTACCGGTTACGATTAATCCATCAGCACATTTTGGAGCTATTAAGCCAAACATCCATCGAAAAAAAGCGCGCCTGCCCGTATCGTTGAGATGCCACAATGTCTTTGAGCCAGCCAATTTGCCTGCAATTATTCCCTTGAATTGCCATGACCCACCGCTGCAATGTATGATATCAAACTGCTCCCTTTTGAAAAACAAATATAAATAAATGACCTCATAAAAAAAGAACAAAAAATACGCTGTAAGATGTTTTTTCTCTTTTGTCAGTCGGTGCAGCGGCAGGCGAATATTTTTTATGCCGTATTCATTAAGTTTTTGCTCAAAAAGATCGCTCTGGTATTTCGGGTAAACAACCGTTGTTTCAATACCGTGTTCCTTTAAACGGCGTGCAACCTCGGCGATTCGAATTTGAGGGCCTCCAAGACGTCCTTCTTCAATTATATTGGCAATTTTCATTCATCCCACACTATAGTTTACTGAATGTTTATGATATTCTATAAAATATTTTCTACATTCCTCTTTGCGAAGTGTGTTAATCAATATGCAATCCAGTACCATAATATTCCAATCCATTCGTGAATTGCATAACTGCTGGTTGAAAATGAGTCACTACATGGAATCAGGTTTTCAAAGCTGCATTTTAGCGGAGAATAGATATAACCTACAGGAATGGGGACAACTGTATTCTTCGGAAATTTTTTACTAAATGCCTGCACTGCGCGCTGCATATGAAGAGCTGAAGTTACAAGACCGATCCGCATCCTCTCCCCTCCCAAAGGGAGTAATTTTGCAAGGTCAACAGCATGTTCCATGGTGTTGCGAGACTTACCTTCAGTGATAATCATATTTTCAGAAATTCCCAAGGCAATGGCTATATTTTTCATAACATCAGCATTGGTCCCGCCATCCCGCTGCCCTCCTGCGCCGGACAGCACCAATTTTTTTGCCCCGCTCTGCCGAAAAATCTTAACCCCATTGAATACCCGGGAATAGGTAGCGCCGGATGCTTCCGGATACCTGCGAAAACCACCGGACGACATAATTCCGCCACCCAGAACAACCATTATATCCACTTCTTCTAAAACTTCGCTGGACAATGGCTGATATTGGTTCTCCAAAGAATATACAAGTAGATTTGAAACAGGGGTAATACTTAAAAGGTACAAGATACATGTTGCGAAAACCAGGAAATACCATCCAACACTCAACCTCGGTTTCTTTTGCAACTTTCCAGTCAGTATTAAGCCGGAAACCAAAAAGGCTAAAATCCATACAATGGGTGTAGAAATTGATTTCAATAATTCAATCAAATTTCGCATTTCTTTTATGAATAAAGTTGCATTTTCGACACATCTAATTTATCTCGCCTTGTTTGTTGGTGATAGAACTTGTTCGATAGTATTTATTTGGCAAATAACGACCGTAGAGCGCAAGAGCGAAGAATAAAATCGGTAAAATTCCCTTAGCGTTCCATGCAGTGTAATGAAGCTCCATTATCAACAAAAAAAGTATCACGCTCGCAGAAAACAGCATTAGTGGCCTCACATTATCCGGCAGGTACTTCTCCCATTTTTTTAATACATTTTTGTAAACTTTCCAGACAATGCTAAATAGCCCAATTACTACCGCCATAAAAAGCGGAATGCCAAGTCGAGCAAGGGTTTCGATATAACCGATTTCTCCGCCTTTTATCATACCAAAAGAAGAGTAACCGTCCCCGATCAGCAGACGTGGAGGAAACGCAACTAACGCATGAACATATTCCATTACACGGTCAACAAACATGCCTATATAAATCTTTTCCCCCCTGCCGATGGTCGCCATCTTAAACTGCTCTGTAAAAAATTTGCCGAGGTAGCTCACCATGGCTTCGTTAAAAAATAGCGGCATACACACAATAAAAATTAAAATCATAAATACAACCATCAGTAGAATACGAAATACCCCCTTAGGCAATCGTGCTTTCACCAAAGCGATAAGGCGAAATTCAAGCGTTAGAACTGT
>SDBT01006673.1_pt1 | contig 19090 bp, 23 predicted proteins | sample 2277101 | NCBI WGS metagenome assembly SDBT01 (sample SAMN10404973, study PRJNA504765) | marine sediment metagenome | isolation source: marine sediment core GS10_PC15, 103 cmbsf | place: Arctic Ocean: Southern Knipovich Ridge | collected 2010 | reverse complement strand
TCGGGGATTGAGGTAGAGGAAACATACGAGGGTACCGGTAAAGACCGAGTATGGACCGGCTATGTCAAAAAGATAAAGTTCTGGTCAAAAGACAAACAGCTTGAGGTCTTAATGAGACATTTGGGGCTGTTCAAGGAAGATAATAAGCAAGTAGGTCAAACCCTGGCCTCGGCGGTACATGAAGCACTAAAGGAGAAATAACATGAGATTATTGTGTGAATGTATGAGTTTTGATTGTGGTTTAACAATTGATATACCTGTTGACGAAGCCTTGGATGCTCGGGTCGGTAAGGTTATTATTGTTGCCGGTTGTTCAACCGGGCCCGAAGATACAGATACTTTAATCGAGAAAAAAGAAGGATATTCGATATATAAGGAGAAACCATGAATCTGAAACTATCTGTTGGCGATAACCAAAAGGCCCTGAAACGAGGTTGTGTGGGCTGTTATATCTGTGGCCGATGGAGACGATTGGTTATTCGCTATGTTAAGGGTGCTAAGGTTGGAAATAGGCGAATCCAGATATGTTCATCGTGTGGGCGAAAAAACAAAATACATTTATTGAGAAACCCCAAAAGATGAGCGAATACCTCGAACTAATTAAAAAGGGTCAGGCCGATTACGGCTGGTTTATGACCCACGCCCTGGACGTTGATCCAAGGCACCTGTGGTCCAAGATGGTAGAGGTCAACGACTCTGTCCGGGACAACGAGCGGACGGCTGTGGGTGCCGGCCATGGTGTTTCCAAGACTTACGGCGGCGCCCGGATAGCCCTAACGTTTCTTAACTGCCATTATCCCGCAACGGTAGTAACTATGGCGCCTTCGCTTCACCAGGTCAAAAATCTCATGTGGCGTGAAATACGGGCGGCTCACACGAACGCCCGGATACCATTAGGCGGCAAATTGACCACGTTGCAATTAGATATGCAGGAGGAAACGGGGGTAATATGGTATGCCATAGGAATATCGACGAGGCCGGACAATATCACCCAGGAGGCGACAAGGATACAGGGGATCCATAACGATCATGTTTTAGTTATACTCGATGAGGCCGCGGCTGTTTTGCCCGAGATATGGCGGGCGGTAGAACATATCGGAGCACCGTTTAAGAGGGTATTGGCTATCGGAAACCCAACGAGTAAGTTCGGCGACTTTCCTGCAGCTCTGAAAGACCCCACCTGGAACCACATACAAATATCAGTTACCGATACTCCGAACTTCAAGCAGGGCAAGTTGGTTGTTCCTGGTTTGTACGGCAGGGAGTACGAACGGCGTATCCGCCTTAAATACGGCATAGACTCTGATCAGTACCTGGTAAGGGTAAAAGGCGGTATCAGCGAGAAGGGATCGGAAGGATCTTATTACGGTAAGAAGCTGCTCAAGCTCGAAAGGCTCGGGCGGATATCGGACACGCTGGACCACAACCCGAACTATCCTGTTCACATCGTACTCGATCCCGGATACACCACGGCGGTCGGATTCTTCCAGGTGATAGAGACGAATGTGAACTTTATCAGTGCTTACGAGGATTCCGGCTGGGGCGCCGAGGAATATCCTGAATTATTTGAGGAATACAGAAAAGACCGTGGTTACAAGTATGGCACGATATTCGTACCCTGCGACATGGACTCGAACGCCACTAAGGTAATCACCGGTCAGACATCCCTCGCCACTCTAAGGCAGTTTAACTACAAAGTAACCCCGTTGCCGAGAGAGAATCGGGTAAACAACGGTATTGCCCGCACCTTGAAATTTCTGGACAGGTGCCGGTTTCACAAAACAAACTGCGCTTGGCTGATAGAGTGCCTGCAGGCGTACCACGAAAAGAAAAACAAGTCGATGAGTACGGAAGATAAGCCGGTGTTTACAGGCCAGCCAGACAAAGACGGCTCGGACCACATGGCTGACATGGTAAGATATGCGTCTATGGCGGTTAAGAAGATAAGTTCCGGCGGCATGACTGCCCAGGAATCACAAGATTTATGGGAAAAGCACAAAGGAAGGTAACGAAGATGAGAAAATTTCCAACAAATGATATTGAATTTAACGAGGCCATTGCCCAAATCAATAAGCGCCACCGCCGCATTTCTGCAAGGATCAGGGCCCAATTAAGGAGAATAGTAAAGATTCAGAATCAAAACGACGTGTCGAAAGTCGAAAAACTCACAGATGACTTGTTCAATCTACGTGCGAATACAAGAAAAGACAAATTGACTTTCAAATTTATGTATGAAGGGATGATAAAAGCATGAAACGTAAAGATTGCAAAGAATTAAATTGCCCGTTCTTCGCGTGGGAGGACCCTTTAGACCCAGGAATGGTAACGAAATGCAATGTATATCCTGAAGAATGTCCACGCGGCGGGAAAGAAAATGATGAAGATTATTTGGACGTTGATAAAGTACTTAAAACGTTAGCAGGTCGGTCCGAGTCCATCGCCCGCAATGCGGCGATGTTAACACAACTTTTAGCAACTACACAAGAAAAATTAAGGTATCTGCTTAACCAAAGCGTTGATTAAGGAAGATAACAATATGGATATTAAAAAAGCAACAGACCAGGATCTTGTAAACGAACTTTCCAGTAGGAATGATTTTCCCATACTCAACATGCTATACCTTGAACTACACCATGTGGTAAAAGCAAAGACGAAAAGAGAGTTGGATTTAGAATCTGAACTCAAGGAGATTAAAAATGGATAGGCGCGGTTTTATGAAATTGGCTGGCGGGGTTGTGGCGGGATTGATCTTACCCATCCCACAAGCTGCGGGTGCCCCATTAAAAAAACTTGTATGGAAAAGATACTCTCCGACAATAATTCCCATCTCCCCCGGTTCAATGCCGCATGGAATTTTCCTGATGTTGCGTGAAATTCAACAACAGATTGCGGAGCAAATGGTTATAAGCCCAGAAATGTTAGGAGATCAAAGATGACCACTTTACTAATTCTATTTCTAATAGCAGCTTACTACGGTCCAGACATTAGCGAGTTTGATTCTGAATATTACAGTTAAGGAGATTAAAGGATGGCAAAGTCCCTACAGGATAGAATAAGTGCGCTGGAAAAAAAGATGTCAGTGCCCGGGGGCAAGGAAGTGTCCTTGCTGGGCAGAATAGAGGCGATCGAGAAAAAAGCACATGGCATGGAGAGCAGCTACAATCTTTTACTGGATGGTGTTCAAAGGGCGGTGGATGGTCCCCAAGCCTTTGCAAAGGAGTTGGGTAAGGTGAGAAGCTCGATGTGTGTTGTTCGGACCGAAATAAAACAAGTCCATCTCCGAATAACCAAAATATGCAAATTTATAGGAATGAAGTAAAAATATTATCAAATAACTAACTCTTTATAAACAAGGCACTTAGCTAAATTCAGGGATGGATAATGGGCGAACAGCAAAAAAAAGTATTGACAAACGGGACAACTACCAATATATTCGCCGACTTGTTAGATGATCTGGCCTCAGAGATAGACTGGGGTGAGATTGGAACTGAACAAACGCCTGGAAGAATACGATGCGTTATTGAGAACAGTAAAATAGTGAAGATTCTTTTTGAGTGGCCGCCCGGTAGGGTTGTGTCAGTCAAGGGGACGAAATAAGCTTCGAATGAGCATATAGCCAGCGAGGTAGACCTTTAACGGTTTATTTGGCTGGTTTTTTTATGCCCAACGATAAAGAAAAAGACTTTGAATCAGCATTTCAAGACTCCTACGACTATTGGTTCCCCTGGATAGAGGCGGCCCACACCGATTTCAAGCACGCGATCGACAATCCCATATCCGAAGCCGACAGGCAGAAGTTACGTGACGAGAACCGCGAGATACTGCATTTTCCGGTACTGAGGCGGATAGTCAAGTTGATCACGGGCTACGAGCGCAGGAACCGATTAACGCTCAAGATAGGCCCTGCCGAGGGTTCAGACGATCAGGTGGCAAGCCAGCTGACGGGTATTATAATGCCGTTGATGGAGAACTCTCGGGGTCATGAAGTGGTTTCCGACGCATTTGAAATGGGTTCTTTGATTACCGGCGCCAACCTGATAGAGCCATATTTCGACCGCCGGGGAGATATTCAATTCGCCCGCAAGTTCTATAACAAGTTCCTTTTGGACCCGAATTTCACGAGAAGGGACCTGATGGACTGCCGTTATATCATCATTCACGAGCCCGACATGGCAGGCGAAGCAATAAAAACCCTCATCCCAGGGGGTGAGAGTAAGATAGACGAAATCTTAAAATCACCCGAATCCGGCACTTCGCTACCATTTTCCGGCACTTACGGCCGTGGTAGCGTGGACAAAGGGACGTTATCATATTTCTGGGAGCGGACAACCAAAAAAGTAGAGTTGGTCGGCCTCACTACAACTGGCGAAACATTCATTTGGAAGGGTACGAAAAAGGCCCTGAAAGAACACGTGCAGAGATACAGAGGCAATTTTCGTACCTGGTCGGATCAACTGGAAACCGTCAAACTAACTGTTCTCGTAAACGGACAGGAGGTATGGAGCGGCGACGATCCGAACGAAATAGACGATTATCCATACGTCTTTATGGGCGGGTATTTCTATCCCGAGTACGATGATGCGGCCGTGAAGCTCCAGGGGATCATAAGACCGCTGCGCGACTGTGGTCGTGAGATCGATAAGCGACTATCGAAGATTCTCGATATTATAGATTCTCAGGTCCAGTCGGGACTGATGGCGGAGGTAGGGGCGTTAGTTGACAAAAATGATATCCACGCATCCGGTCAGGGTCGGGGAATATTTATAAACGAGGATAAGTTCGAACGCGTTCAGAAAATCCCATCCGGCGACATACCACCGGGATTATTCCAGTTAAACAACGATCTGCAGGGTTTGATAAATCAGATTGCCGGCGTAAACGAGTCGATGTTCGGTACCGAAGAAATGAAGGCCCAGGCGTCCGGTTACCTGTTGAAGTTAAGGCAGGGAGCGGGTTTGGTATCTTTATCCGATTTATTCGACCACAAGGGCGACACCCTCAAGCAGTTGGGTTTCAAGTTGATCAAGATGGTCCAGGCCAATTATTCACGTCAGAAGGTCCAGCGGATATTAGGCAAGCCGGTGGCTCCGAAATTCTTTACCGATGACCTCGCAAGATACGACCTCGTACCGCAGGAGGGCATCTTAACAGCAACCCAACAGCAGATGTATTACGCCGAACTCAGGGACCTCAAAGAAAAAGGCGCCCCAATCCCGTGGAAGTATATCCTCGAACAGTCTCAGGGCCAGATGAAGGAGGAACTACTCAAGGCAATCGATCAGGCTGAAAAACAACAGATACAGGCCCAGCAGGAGGGTCTAAAAGAAAAGCAGTTACTTGATCGTATGCGTGAGGCCAAGATCAATGCCGACAACGCCCGCGCAGCCGAGCGAACAGCCCAGGTGGGAGAGAACCAGGCGGGTGCGATGTTCGATAGAGTTAAGGCAGCCAGGGAACTTCAAAAGATGGACTTAGATGATCAGTTGGCGATTGTGGATCGTCTCATAAAACTCGAGGAAGTCAGGAACAAGGGGAGTTTAACAAAGCGATGACTACAAAAAGATTAAGCAAAAAGAAAATAACAAGCCTCGCCAAGAAGGATGGACTTGGCCGGCGGATAATCCAGACCGGTGAAATAGTACCCTTAATGGTCGAGAAGATGGTCGAAGGTTTGGCCAAGTGCCTGCAGGACAACAAGCACCGTCGGGAGGTATATTGGATCCTTTATACTGCCGACTGGTATGCCGATGGCCAGCAACTAAAGGACTCATTCACCCCCTTTGGAGGTTGCCCGCCCCGGATGTTAAACACAATCTGCTGGCGCGTGGACAATAAACTCGGAGACCTCAAAGAGGAATGGGTATTACCGAAGGACGCCCCGATCGAGGACTTCGGTGAAACAGGACAGTTTGATAAAACCCTGATTGAGAGTAGTCGGGGGCTGAAAATAGTTTACTGAGGAAATCATGGGAGCATTAGAAGGAGTAGATACAATGCCAAAGACTGATAAAGAATATGAGATTGAGCGGGATGCGCAGGTTTTGGTTGACAGGGAATTGGTCAAGGCGGACCCCAAGCGTTGGGCCGCCGCAATCGCTCATATCAAGAAGGAAAACTCAGCCAGAGCAGCGGCTGTTAAAAAGGAAAATTCAGCCAGGGCATCGGCTGTTAAAAAGTAATATTAACAAGCGAATACGTGCTATGTCGTAAGGGATGGGGTCGCGCCCATCAACCAGGCCGAAGCGGGGTCTTTAATTCGCAAAGAGAAAGGAAAGTACCAATGGCAAAAACTGAAGAAATAGTTGAAGAAAAAACCGAGGCAGGTACCGAAGCGGCGGATCAAGCCGAAAATAAGGCTGATGAAGTGGTCGAAGAAACGGTGCCAAAGTCCCGGTTTGAAGACATGGTGGGTGAGCGGGATTCCGAAAGGGAGAGAGTTGCTGCATTGACCCAACAGCAGATGATTATCCAGGCCAATCAGCAAAAGCCCGCCGCCAAACAGTTTGACATCTACGCGGAAGTCGGTTTAGATCCCGACGATCCTGATGACATACCCACCCAGGGCCAGCTCAAAAAGATTCAGGCTCACAACGCAAAGATGATGATGGCCCAGATGTCACAGATTCAGTTTTTGTCAACACACCCTGATTTTGAAAAAATTGTTGGAACACCAGAACAGATAAAGGCGATGCAATGGGCACCGCCTTTAGCCAAAGCACTTAAAGAAAACCCAGCCCTGTTACAGACGATTCTCGCATCATCGAACATGAATGACGCCGCCTACCAGATAGCCAAACTCAAGGTTGATAGCCCAACCGAGACGGTTGACACCCAGGACGCCAAAGGTGCGATAGATGAAGCTGTTAAGAACGCCCAGAAGGTAAAGTCATCGAGCAACGTTGCCGGCGGATCGGGTGTATTATCCGAAGCCGGCCGCATAGAAGAAATGAGCGAAGATGCTTTCCTTGAATTGGCGCGTGTAAACGGGGCTACAGTATAGGGAGCCACGATGGACAATTTAACGACCACCGCTGTGATTACCCCGGCGGTCAACACGTATTTTAATAAGTTGCTGTTAGTGCGCAACAAACCGAAGCTGATCCACGGCCTTTTCGCCGACCGATCCACTATCCCGGCTGGCAAGGGTAAAAACGTAACGTGGCGTCGCTATAACCAGTTAGCGACCGCGATCGCCACGATTGTCGAGGGCGTAACGCCGCCCGGAAAGAGACTGTCGAAACAGGACATTTCCGCCGAATTGAGTCAGTATATGGATTTTGTTCACATCACGGACGTTTTGGAGTTCACCTGCGAGAACAAGATTTTGAACGTTGCTGTAAGCGAGTTAAACGACCAGATGATGCGGACCGAGGACGAGTTGATAAGGAACGTCATCGTCTCAAGCGCCTCGGTAACGACCTGCTCGGGCGGCGATGTTACCTCAACCGATTTCAACGAGGCGGACATCGACGTAATCACCAACAGCCTGCAGAACGGCGACGCAGCCGAGGTAACACCGCTTATCAAGGCGTCAACCGGCCAGGGCACAACTCCCCTTTTGCCGTCCTACTGGTTGCTGGCTAATACCAGGCTCAACAGCGACTGGCGAAAAGTTACCGGCTATATCTCGACCGCTGAATACGGCTCACAAATGGGAGTGATGGAAGCGGAAAGAGGTTCGGTAAACGAGGTCCGCATTTTGGCAAGTTCCGTGGCCCACAAAGAAGGAAGTGCGACCGCGGCTTTCCCAAGTTCGGCGGGTTCCTATTACTACTGCCCGATTCTGGCAAAGCACGCCTACGGTGTGGTTGACCTCAAGAAGGCCAACGCCAAGCTCATCCTTCACCCAAGAGGCCAGGCAGGGGCAAAAGACCCCGGCGATCAGTTGCAGACGGCGGCCTGGAAGTTTATGAACGTATGCCGAATCCTCAATGACTTTAACATCCAGGTGCTTCGCGGTACGAAAATGGCGTAAGAATTGAATTGAATTAAGGAAAGTCGTCTAAAAACGGCTCAGAAACTAAAAGTAAGGAGTTTCAATATGAAATCAGTACAAATCCATGCTATAGCCGATGGCGGGGCCATGAACTTCGATATCGGGTTTAAGCCCACATATATCGAAGCCTACTCTGCTTTGGGAGGCACGGAGCTTGGAGTAAAGTTTTTCCAGGTTCTCTTAGATGCCGAGACTTCCGGCCAGTACGGCATAGCCCTTGCGAACGCCGGCGATATATCGGTTGCTGCGGATGCCGACAACGGCTTCAAGCCGTATGATGAAGGTGAAGATATCGGCGTTATGATCCTGCACCCAGGGTCAAATAAACTGGCACTCGCTACGGTAGCCGACTGGCTTGCTGCAACGAGTTACTCAGCGGGCGAAAGGTCCGCAACGGCCATCGGCACAATCGTTCGACCACCTATCCATAACGGCAAGGTGTTTGAACTTACTACCGATACCGGTTCGGGTACGAGTGAACCTTCGAGCTGGGATGTAGAGCCCGGCGAGACCGTTACCGATGGCGGTTCTAACATCTGGACTTGCCGCAAGGAGATTGTCAAGAAGTCCGGCGGTAAAGGGTTCATTATCGGTTCAACAATCTCAGCCGACGGCGAGATATGGGTAATCCGTGCGGTTGAGGATGATGTCTGGACCGATTTTGGGGACGTGGACGGATACGACCCAATCAAAATAGGACCCAGTTAATTTGAATTTTTGAGATGAATTTTTGAATCTTTGAAAGGATGAAGCGATGAAGGCAGTTATTCACTTTTCCGATGGTGAAAACCCGGCTTGCGGCGATCAAGGTAAGGCAGTAGCAGATGCCCAGACGGTAACTTGTAAAGAGTGTCAGGTTATCATTGACAGAGCGGCCGCAAAGAAAAATGACCCGATCGTGAGAGCCACAATTTTCAACCAGGACCTGAGACCCGGACAGGATTTCAACTTCAACTACGAGGGTACAGCTTTTCACGGTATCTCAGGAGCAATCCACCGGATACCAAAGAGCGTAGCCATGCACCTGAAGAACCTGTGTTATCCGGTCTCGGCTTACAAAGACGGCCAGGAATCCGGCCAGAGTATCGTTGTGGTTGGGACATACCATCGCTTCATAGTGAACATCATCGAAGAAACGGCACCCTCTGCAACCCCCGCAAAAGAGGATGTTCACACTTTCAAGGTAGGAGACCCTGTTATTGCCGAGGGATATCCCGGCAAGATAACAAAGATCGACAAAGAGGGTCTGTGTGATGTCGATTTCGAAGATGACAGCGATGGTATCTACGAAGTTGCCAACCTAACCCCCAATTAAAAATGAAGATGTTAAAAGAAATATGTTAAGGAATATGTTAAGGAGCATATTATGGAAGCACCAAGTTTGAAGATTTGCAGAACGCCGCGATTGCTTCAACGGTATCTCGCCAAGTTGGCAAGGAACCTGCCTGGGAAACTGCCTGAAACGGACGTGGTTTTTAATGTTGACGATGCCGTCCTGGTACTCGTAGAAGGTGTGAAGTACCCCGGCAAGATAACAAAAGTATTCGGCAAGGGTCCCAACGCCGGCCTGTACGACGTCACTTTTGAAGATAGTGAAGAAGGTCGATACAGCGCCGAGGATTTCTGCTAAGAAGGATTTAGGCTTTTTAGTTAAAGGCTTAAAAATCAAAAAACAAGCTTATTTAAGGAACACATTATGAAAAAGATAATGGTTTTGATTGTCTTGCTGGTGTTGATTGTCGCTCCGGCTAGCGCGGTATGGACAATAAATAACAAGAACGTAAGCAATCCGGTTTTACTGCGCAAGTTACTGACTGACCGGATAGGCACACTCGACGGGGAGGTAACGGTATTGCAAAATGCCACTCCCGGAATAAATAGTGTGGGGACGGGTAGTATCTTCTATGTAGATTCGAGTGCCTCAAACGGGAACGCCCTTACCTGGGCGACGGCAAAGACAACGCTGGACGCCGTGATCGCTTTGTGTGAGGACGGCAGGGGCGATGTTGTCTACGTAGCCCAGGGCCACGCTGAAACTTTGGCCGCCGATATAACCCTTGATATTGACACTGTCACGATCATTATGCTCGGGTCCGGTACTGATATGCCGTCATTCACCTACGATACTACAACCGATGAGATCATCATCGATGCTCAAGGTGTCACAATTTACGGCGGTAGATATATCGCAGGCATTGCCGAGGTGGCCGCCGCGTTCACTCTTGCGGATGAGAGCGACTATTTTCAGATCATTGGCGGCGAGTTCCCCGAACCCGGCACAGCAACGTTCGAGTTTGACAAGGTGTTTCAGTTAGTGACCGGGGCCGATAACGGTACGATTGCATACTGTACGATCATCAACCAGGCGGCCACGCCGGGCATGACGAGTGTAGTTGACGGTGGGGCGGCGGCGATTGACAGCTTGGCATTTATCGGAAACCATGTAAACGTCGATGCAGATGTCGCTATCATTTTCAGCGACCAGGCGGACACTAACCTGATCATTGCCCGCAACACTCTCATCCAGGAAGATGTTGACAAGTACAATATCCAGTTGACCTCAACGGCTACAGGGATCATCGCTGACAACCTGTTATGTAATCTCGGCGGTGCAGTCTATCTCCTCGATCCCGGTTCGTGCCATCTTGACGGTAACAGGGGGAGTATAGCCGTTGACTCGGCTTCCTTGCCGTTTCCACTTCGGCCAGGCCAGCAATATTCAGTAACTATGAATATGCCGGCTGCCATAGATGATGATTTGTTTTCAGTGGCTGGTGGGCCTATTTGGATAAACGACTTAGTTGGGGTTTGCTCAACTGCTGTCGGTGCGGCGTCTACCTGGACAATCATACTGGACCATGCAACACAAGCCGACACGGAGTTCACCGATGCCGTTGACGTTGATGCAATAGCCGCCGGCGGGAAATTGATGTTTTCTGCCGCAAATCCTTCGTTAATGTCGATTGTGGCTCTTGGTGCTAATGTTGGAAGTTCCAACTTGATGGGGCGTTGGTATTGCCCCGCGGGCATGATTGAGGTTGTCGAAGATGAATCGGGTACAACGGGCGTAATAGATTGGTACATGACATTCACGCCACTTGCGGACGGTGTGACTGTAACGCCACAATAACATTTAACGGGGGCTTCGGTCCCCTTTATTTCTATAGGTGATTTATGGCCCAGGGCTGGACCGGAACAGAGATACGTCAAAAATATCGGGACTTGACCGGCCTGAAAAGCACTACTCAGCGGTCGGACGCCCTTTGTCTCGATGATTGCAACGATTATTACCAGAACTACTTTCCGATAGAGAGCGATTTAGAGCGGTTCGAGGCGGCTTTCAGCCAGTCAATGGCGGTCAGTGACGACGGTAATTACGCGATTTCGGCGGATTACCTGGTCCTGAAACCCCCGTATACGATCGATAATTTTGGTGCAACGCTCTTTTCCGCTAAGTCCCAGTTCGACGCTGCATACCCGTTAGAGACCAACCCTGTCAATCTGACCGACCCGGCCCTCGTTATAGGCTCGAGTAGTACAACCGCGGTAAAGAACAGCGCCTTTACATACCGGATCGGGCCATATTCGTATTCTAAAGCCTCGGCAGAGACTGAATTAAGCGGCGATACCATACCTCAGAACAAATATGGTGCGTATAGGCTTGAGATCAATGCAGATGGCACGATCACGATAGTAGAGGCAGATAACGCCACCGGGTATTCCTCGGCTGGTCGGGCCGTACAGGCCCTTATAGCTGAAAGTGCTGATAACTGCTGTATGGGTTTCATAACTGTCATTTCAACAGACAGCGGGGGATTCGTGCCGGGGACCACGGCGCTCGATGACGCCGCTCTTACTGTTACCTATACAGACGGTTATCACTCGAACAGGGGGACACCGCACGCGGTATTGATCGACAGGCGCCGGTTGTGGTTCGGGCCGAAACCCGATGATATCCACGTTTTCAAAGGTACGGGGATATTGAGACCGGACGCCCTGACCGCCGGTACAGCTCCGTTAGATATAGCCTGGGGCATTGTTATCGCCTACGGAGCGGCGGTGAGAAGAAAAAGCGAGAAGGATGATGAGGGCACTTTGAAAAATTTGGTAGCAGCCAAAGACCATTTTATGAAGATAATCCAGCGCCCGGACCTGTTGCAAATGGCTAACACAAGGAGTAAACCAAGATGGTAAAAATTTTCAAGTCAAGTTTGGTTATATTGTTCCTTTTGGTGGCGGTTGCATTAGCCGGGAATAGTAGTCGCGGACGTTATATTTTAAATAGATATGGTTCACCTTTTGCCCATTATAAATGCAATGATAATGCCGCTGACACTACCGTCCTGGATAGTCTTGTCATCTATAACGGAACATACAAAAGCGTTGGCGGAAACGCTAATACCGCCGATCATAGTGTGGTGGGCAAGTTCAATAATGCCCTGGATTTCGTCGGGGACGATGACTATATCGAAGTTGCCGACAATGCCGCATTTACTCCAGCGGGCACGCCGTTTAGTATCTCTGCTGTTGTATATGCGGAAGCCAACAATTTTGTTGTTGTAAGTAAGGGTGTATATAATACCGATGGAGAATGGGTATTACGCAGCGGTGCCGGCCCAGGAAACTTGTATTTTCGTGTTCTTGATGAGAGCGTAGCTGACTGTTATATTGGACGGGCCGGTTCTGCTTTAACACAAGATGTATGGAAATATATAGTGGTTACATATAATGGGGGTACAACCAGTGCAAGCTGCAAGATATACATGAACGGAGTACAAGTAGATGTGTCGGACAGTGAAAGTAATGCTGGTAGTTTTGTGGCCGTGGAAAACCTTGGAGGCAATGTGCATATAGCCAGGGAAGATGCTGCTTACAGCAATGGTAAAATAGATAATGTAATGTTTTTCGACCGCGAATTAACCTCCGCCCAGGTCAAGCGACTATATGACATAGGAAAAGAAATTACCCATGATGAGCATGGTAACAGGGAACGGTATCGTTATTAAAAAGGAGAACTGAAATGCGCAAACTGATTATTATCTTAATGATGGTTTTATGCTCGGTGGCCAATGCCCGGACAATCACTTCTGTCAAAGACGTAAACGGCAACATCCTGCACTCTTTACAGGCCGGCTGGGTGATTGTGGATGAGGAGCTATCTGCAGGGACCGAACCGGACGCCCTGGGCCTGGATGAAAGGTCGTTGGCACGGGTAAAAACCGCCATAGCGACGGACTCCGGGGATGATGGTGAAATAACTATCTTTCCTGTGCCGGCCAACTGGAACAGTGTTAGGTTCAGGAGTATCAATATCACCATAGACAGCGGCAACGTGATATATGAGGTTTACTTAGGGTCGCTGGGTACCCCGTTGGGCAAGTACGAGACGGAAGATTGTGATTTGGTTTATGTAGGTCAGTTGGATTTTACGAGTGGCAAACAGGAATCCATGTACCAACAGATCACATTTACATCGGGTGGAACGTATATTCCGCAGGTGGGGGACGTGGTTACGGGCAACACCTCGGGCAAGACGGCGGTTGTTGTGAAAGTACCGGCGGCCGCCACAAACTCGTTTGCCACCGCCGACGCAACCGGAACAATCCAGTACAGGTCATTCACAGGGACGTTCACAAATTCCGAAACCGTGAAGATAGGCGATGGGAAGGGTGACAAGGCCAACGTACTCACCCACGCGGCCTCTGACCTGGTTCCTTTTTATTATGCCGACACGTTGGTAACAACGGCAAAGTCAACTTTGGCCACTTGGGGATCCCAATCGCCGGCGGATGATACCGCAGCCGAAGCCGAGTTAGACGTGAGAGCTGCGGATATCATGGTAATCGTAGCAAGTACCTGTACCGCGGACGCGAAATTACTGTGTAAGGGGTACTAAAATGAACTGGAAACCTGTAGGTGTAATCGTCAGCCTGATAATTATAGGTGCCGGATTAGTTGCTACCTTTGCCACAGGCCAGGAGCGCCAGAAAGCCATAATCGAAAAAGTGACGGTACTCAAGACCGAAGGCTGCAACCAGTCCGACCAGAACGAAAAGGACATCCTCGTCATTCAGACTGATATTTCCTATATCAGGAGGGGCGTGGATGATATTAAAACACTTATGAAAAAGGAGCCGTAATGAAAACCTTAAAAAGAGCATGTGCCTGTTTTGTTATAGTGCTGTTTATTACGGCCATCGCCTATGGTGTGTGGGACAAAGACAAGCCGGCGGCGGGTACATCGCTGCGGAGTTCTAATCCCGAGATATTAGCGAATAACACCGCCTTGCAGACCGCCATCGATGCCGAGCATGATTTCGGCGATTCAACGCAGACAGGCAGCCATACACCCGGATCGGCCCGAGCGTTCTTTCAGGATGCCGCACCGACAACTCAAATAGACGGTCATGGGTTTGCCCAAACTGATTTAGGGTCCTTGTGGTTTGATACGGACTCCTCAATAGACAATCAATTTCATGTCCTTACCGCTACAACTCCGACCTGGACACCTGTTAGTACGGAGATAATGGCGTTCATGTTGGCAAGTGGCAGGGTATTTGGTTCAACATTAGGAGTTACGGGCGATTTTGCGGTTAATACCAACAAATTTCAAGTTACCGCTGCATCAGGAAATACGCTTGTAGCAGGCACGCTTGACGTTACAGGCAATATCGACCCGACCACTTACGAGACGACAAACGGCGGATTCCTCGATGAAGATAATATGGCCTCCGATGCCGCCGACAAAGTAGCTTCGCAGCAGAGCATTAAGGCGTATGCAGAGGCGGCATTAGCTACTCAGGCGACGGCGAGTATTTTTGGCACAAGAACAACTTTAGATACGGTGGCGGGTACTTTGGCGGTTACTTCAATATATCGGGCCCAATGTGATGGATTTCTGGTTGGCTATGCTGGTGCCCAAAATGCCTATGTGGTTGTATATGTGGAACCGAGCGACACCAGTCCAGACACGGCTTTATATAAAGACCGCAACTATGGAGAGCAGGGAACTGGCGGAGGGTTCATGGTTCCCGTTAAAAAAGACGATTATGTTCAAGTAACAACGTCGTCTGGTGCAGCTGTTGTATATTGGCAACCCATAGGCACAGGTGGACTTGTAAAACAATAAGGGGAAAAATGAAGCGCTTAATCATATTTTTATTCCTGTGCTCGACCGTATTAGCGGCTGACTACAAACCCTACGCAATTTACGACATGAAGGGCGGCAAGGTTACGAGCCGCGAACCCTGGCTCCTGGCAAAAGATGAGTTTGAGATACTGAGAAACTGCCACTTGAAGGACGGGGTATTAGAAAAAAGAAGGGGCTACAGTTCATTCGGCCAGATGCTCCACGCCGATACCGGCACGAAGAACCCGACCTTAAAGACCAATCCGATCATGGGGGTATTTAACTGGTATTCCGGCGCCACCGAGCAGTTGATAATAATGGACAAGGCCCGGATAGCCAAATATGAAACCTCGTATATTACGGGACTATCTGTTTCGGGCGTAGCCGATGCCGGCGGTGGGGACATAAAATGCACCACTACAGCGACTCACGGCCTTGCTGTAGGCGATATGATAACTTATGTCACCGCAACGGGCGCCGACTATGATGGCACTTATGATGTAACAGCAGTAAACGCAGGCAATAAAACTTTCGATGTCACCGCCACTTATTCCGCCACATCTACGGCCACGGTGAGCCAGGAGCCTTTTAACGACCTTACCACGTCAAAAATAAGGTTCACATATTACGACAACACCACTACTCTTAATACAGTCCAGGCGGGGCCATTAGTGGGGGGTGGAACACCGGACACGCTTACAGGCGCCGATTCCGGGGCAACTGCTACGGTTATCGCCATAACTATCGATACCGGAACCTTTGCCGGGTTAGACGCCTCCGGAACGATCCATTTATCGGATATTGATACCGGGTCTGATCAGACGGGTACTTTCCAGAATGAGGATATTCTTGACGGCCCAGCCGGCACAATCGTCGGTCATGTCTGGGGAGATTCGGGCGACGAGGAGTTTACCGGCGATAATACGGATTTCTTCTGGGTGGAAAACTGGAAAGAGGTTTCGTACATAACCAACAACTTCGATGTGATCCAAAAGTACGATGGAACTAATCTTACGGAATTATTCATAGACTTAACAACCGAGGGCGGGGCTGAAAACGATATAACAAGATGCCTGTTGATTTTCGCTATGAAAAGCCGGGTCATTCTTTTCGACATTGACGACAGTGGCATAACCCACAGGCAGCGGGGCAGATGGAGTGAGATAAACGACCCGGACACCTGGAAAAGTGCAAGCTGGATAGATGCACCAACCGAGGAATGGATTATTGCCGCCGATTTTATAGGCGACGACCTCATCGTGTTCTTCGAGCGGAGTATATGGAAGTTTTCTTATACCGGCGATCCCGATTTCCCGTTCAGGTGGGATAGGCTCGATGCGGTAGAGGGATGCAACGCCACGATGAGCCTGATCGGGTTTTCAGATGAGATTTTCGGGGTGGGTTCGACCAACCTTATAGGGACCGACGGGCGCGAGGCTTATAGTATAGATGATAAAATCCCCGATTTTGTAAAGAGCTGGACAACCGAATCGACGCCTTACTCTTACGGGCTTGTACTCGACGAAGAACGGCAGGCGTGGATTTCCTATACATCTGCGAACGCCTCGGCCAACGCCGACGGTAATAAATATGCCGACAGTGCCCTGATCCTCAATTATGAAGATAACAGCTTTGCCACCTACGAATTACCTATTCATTCGCTGGGATACTCGGCCCTTGAATCTGATTTGACCTGGAATGATGTTACCGATGCGTGGGAAGATATAGACTTTGCCTGGAACGAAAGGACCATCCAGGGCGGCTATCCAACTACCTTGATGGGTTCACAGGACGGGTTTGTATACAAATTAAACGAGACCGGGGCCGATAACGGCTCGGACATAGAATTTAACGCAACAATGGGAAGGTGGAACCCTTATTCTTTCGAGCAGGCCCGGCTCGGCTGGGTTGATTTTTTGGTTGATAAGGATTCGGGCGCCTCTTTTGACGTTGAGTTTTACCTCAATTCTGAGGCCACACCTTATCAGACATCTTCGATCAGTTGTACCGAAACCGGGACATCACGCGCCAAAGTCTGGAAACGGGCTGAGTGTGGTGCGGTTGGTGATTTTCATAGGATTAACATAACCAACGATGCCTCGAACAACCGCCCCAGGATCCACGCCGTGATCCCGTACTTCAAACGGGCGGGAAGGCTGAATTTATGAAACTCCGCATAATATTCATATTTTTATTTATAGCCGGCCAATGCCCCGCCGCTTTGATTTCCAGGGTCAAGGAAACGGAGCGGTTCAAAACCTACAGCGAAGGCGACAACCTTGAGAAGTTTTTACGGGATATGGTGATATGGAACGAACAAACCTACAGCAACCTTGCCGGGCGTACAAACTGGTTAATCGACAGGGACGAATTTCGCTATGACATCAAACTCATCGGCGATGAAAAAAGAGTTTATTGGTACAACGGGGTATATTGGTGGTCTTTACGAGCCAGTGGTTCACTCGCAGGGAACATCGATTGGACGTGGCCCGACGATGAGGGTAGTGCCGGTCAAGCTCTTTTGACTAATGGCACCAATCTTTTCTATTGGGGAACCCCTACAACTTCGGCGGCCCATAACTTATTAAGCGGAACTCACGATGCCACCACGCAAGGGCCTACAAGAGGCTCTATAATTTATGGAAATGCAACCCCGAAATGGGAGGAACTGGTAATAGGGGCGGCAAACACGTTCCTTCAAAGCGACGGCACTGATGTAGCGTGGAGTTTTATTGATATTTCTGATTCGACCAATCTCAAAGTCGATGTTGACCACTTGAAACTTACCGATGATACATTAAGTTTTTCCGATAATGAAAAGACTGTATCTCATAGCAGGCAGGGGTCATTTCTTGAACAGATAGATTTTACTGTTTCAGAATCAGGGGGCACGGTTACCGGCTCACTGGAAAAAGAGGGCGGCGGCGATTTGACTCAATTCTGGTCGGATGATTTTGATATACTTGATTGCACCGGGCCTGTATGTACGGTTGACCTTACGCCTCGCGTAGGCACAGACACTTCACCCGCAACCGCTTTTGTTTATATCTTACAGAGTGCCAAGACTACACTTGTAGCCAACACTTCATTCCCAGCTAACAGTGTAGAACATATCAGAATATGTTCTCTCGTATTGCAGAGTGCCGCAACTACAGGCACCGATGGGGCTTTAATGGTCAGGAATTGGAACGATCCCGCTTTTGGTATAACCAATCTGAGAGGCGGAGATATAGTAAGTAGTGAGCGGGTAAGAAAAGAACATGCCTTGCATGATTCCGGGGTTGTGCTTTCAATAGCTACAAGTGGTACGAGCACAATCCAATTATCTACTACAGCAGGTACAGTCTACCAATTCAACCTGCAGGCTTTTCCTGCTATCAATATGGCTGGGGCCGATGATATTCATTTGGTAAATCTTGTTAGTAGCGAATATTCTACATCAGTCAACCTTGTAGCTGATATAACCACTTTGGCTGACGGCGTTACTTCTCTGAACAACAATAAATATTTCAATATAGTGGTGTGGGGAGTTCAGAACAGAACAGGCGAAAAATCACATTTAATGTGCAATTTGCCGACCGGCCAATATAATACGTCTCTTGCGGGTACTACGGATTCAAGTAAGTTTTCTGTTCATACAATACCATCGGCGTTCAGAGGTACAGGTTTTCTTATTGCAGAGCTTACCTTTCAACTGACGGGCGGCGGATCAACGTGGACTTTAATTCAAAACACAAACTTGTTAGGCCAGACTCCTACATTAGTTCCGGGTGGCGGAACAACTACAGCCATATCAATATTTCCTGATGGCAATTTTGACCTCTTCAACAGTGCAGATGATACAAAAGAAGGAGCTTTCGACCTGTCGGGTATAACAACGGGAAACAAGAGAACCCTTACATGGCCTGATACAAGCTCTACAATAATAACCTCAGATGGAACCACGAACTTTTCCGGTCTACAGA